>Ga0316225_1000200_pt1 | contig 83313 bp, 116 predicted proteins | sample TBH18015metaG_FD_206010 | JGI IMG/M metagenome (GOLD analysis project Ga0316225, IMG submission 206010) | Freshwater microbial communities from Trout Bog Lake, Wisconsin, USA - TBH18015 | ecosystem: Environmental > Aquatic > Freshwater > Lake > Hypolimnion/Profundal zone | place: USA: Wisconsin... | reverse complement strand
GGGGAGTCGGCCAGCATCGGGGAGTCGGCCAGCATCGGGGATGGGGCCAGCATCGGGGAGGGGGCCAACATCGGGAAGGGGGCCAGCATCGGGGAGTCGGCCAGCATCGGGGAGTCGGCCAGCATCGGGGAGTCGGCCAGCATCGGGGAGTCGGCCAGCATCGGGGATGGGGCCAACTGGACGATCAATCCGCTTTACATATCTGGCACGAAGCACTTGGTTGTGATTCCATCCAGTAACGTTCTTCAAATCGGCTGTATGAAGCATGACATTGCCTGGTGGCGAAAACATTACAAGGCAGTCGGCAGAAGCCAGTCCTACACTGCCGATCAGATCAAAGAGTACGCGCTCTACATCGAACTCGCCGCCGCGTGGATGGAACTTTACCCGGAACAAGGCAAGATCTTGAATCCGGAGGTTACGAATGCCTAAGCCAGGCAAGCAATTCGATCAGATTGGGCTTCCCGCTACGGACGAAGTGAGCGAGGTCACCTATGCCTGATTATCTTGTGACCTGGACGATTGACATTAAGGCGGACACGGCGGAAGCGGCGGCCCGGGAAGCGCTGGCTATCCAGCGCGATCCCAACTCCACCGCAACGGTTTTCGATACGATTGACGACGCCGGGGAAACCCGTCGCGTAGACTTGACCGAGATTTACCAGCAGAAAGGAACGATATGAACGCAGACGTGATACGCCGGGCTGTCAACGTGAAGCCCGAAGAGTTAGACATGGACAACTGGATCCGCGAAACCGAGTGTGGGACCGTTGCCTGTATCGCCGGCAACTGTGCGCTTCAGCATGGCTTTAGCTACGATGTACCCAAACGGGCGCGGCAACTGATGGGACTTACACACACACAAGCGAATCGCTTATTTCACTCCCATTGTTGGCCTTTGGGGTTTGCAAATCCCATTGGTGACGTAATTGACAGTCTCGGCTATATCCTCACCCCTGGAACCCGTGAGTATCTGGAGCGAGTCAAGCAGCGCGTTGAGCACTTCATCACAACGGGAGGTAATGAATAATGGCGCACAAGCTGAGCGACAGCGAACTGGCAACCATCCTGCACGCCCTCCGAATGTTCCAGATCGAACGAATAGGGGAGGACGAAGACGGTTGCGATCACTTCGAGGATTGTCAACCCCTCACGAACCCTGAGATCGACGACCTGTGCGAACTCATCAACCTGGACTGCTACATCGTGGAAGCCGAAGCCATGGAGCACCTGCGGTTAGGAATGGAAACGCTCAAGGCGCTGGTTTCGCACCCCGTAAATCCACGGTTCTACTTGAGTGAAGCGGCGCGTGATGAACTGGCGCGGCGCGGCCTCAACCCAGCGTTGGCTGCTTCGGTGCCGGATGAGGTGTCCGAATCCGGACACTCTTGACATACAAAACACCATGCTGTAAAGTAGTTAATAGAGAGGATGTAAACGAGATGACGAACAACCAAATAATTAAACTGCCCACGATCCAAGATCTGAATAATTTTCAGGCGGAAAAAATCGCCGAACTCAAGGCCGCCGGGTCGTACAATTACGATTCCCTGCGTGCCATTGTTGAGCAACGCGACGCCATCGTAGCTCAAGAAACCGTGCAATATTGCGGAGTTGACGGCACCGATGGGTTCGCGGTGATATTTGGGACCGCGCCAGAGCGCGCAGCGAAGCGGTCCGCCATAGTATTAGCCTCATACTTACGCGGCGCATCTTGTTAAGGAGTTTAACGATATGACACTGACAGCAATCAAAGCAGCAGCAACCAAGCAAGAAAAGGCGCGAGTTTACGAAAACATGAACACACCGCGCGACATCATTGTGCAGTTCGAGGGCACCACTTACATTCGCCGCGCTTGGAGCTGCGTAGGGAATTTTGGCTGGGAGCCGTGGGAGGTTGCATAAGGCCGAAACGCCTTCGGGCGTCTCCCGGTGATGCCGGGACTGATGAGGCCATCAGAGAGGATTTAAACGAGATGAGCTACGGAACACCTGAAGGAATGTATGAGATCCAATTCCGATGGACTGGCAAGCGCCGGTCCGAAGGATGGAAAAGCACGGGATACTCTAGCAGTAGCAAAGCGGAATCCACTATGCGTATGAATCAGATGGACGCCGGCAATGTGGAGCATCGGCTATTCTTCACGCCGGATGAAGGTCGCGGCCTCGGCACCGCGCGGAACACGCGGGAGGCTCGCTAGATGGCATCGCTTAACAGGCCCAAAAATATTCCGGCCAGACCAAAACATCCGAAAGGAAAGCGGCGGAAATGAAGTACCGCCCCACGTGGAATCTCGCCAGCATCCCCGATCCGGTGCTGGCATCCGAGAACGGCCGGCGCAATGCGGCCAAGTTCGCGGCGGTGCGCAATGCGTAAAAAATCAGTGCTGCCCGACCCGATTCCGATGCCAGCAAGGGTGCGGAGTTTGATCGGCTGCCGATTTGGCCGATTGGTCGTTCGTTTTTACGCTGGTTCGGATAAGTGGCACAAGTCGCGGTGGTGCTGTGAATGCGATTGCGGAAATTACGTCCGTGTCCCCGGCGGCCAGTTACTGGGGCACCACCACGGGCTCACGAAGTCGTGTGGGTGCCTTCGCGCCGATCCCGACGTTCGCCGCGCCGCGCGGCAGAAAGTGCCAGCGAAAAAACGGGCTGAGATCTGCCGCAAGATGCGCGAATCGGTAAAGGCTCGCAAGCCCGCATATTCGATGGATGCCCACCGGGCGGCCCAGCTCCTGAACGTGAGCCATGAGCGCATACTCATACTCGCGAAAGATGGCGTAATTAGAAGCACTTACAAGCGCGGAAACCTCTGGGTCAGTGCGGCGGATGTAGCGAACATGATCGCCCACGACGAGCGGCAGAAAAAAGCAACGCGGTGCCCACTCCGCGCGATTGGAGCAAAATGAATTATCGAAAAAGCTGGATGTTGGGGACCATCCCCGATGCCGCGCTCAAATCCGAATGGGCGCGGCGGAATGCGGCAAAGCGCAAGACTAATGCCGGCGGCCGCCCGATGACTTGCGGCGGGTGCGGAAAGGCGAATTGCAAAGCCTGCGAACTAAGGCGCAAGCGGCAGGCGCTGCGGTTTGACCCCGACGATCCCGGAGCGCCTGCTCAATTGCTGCCCTGAATTTATTTTTAGAATTCGCTTGACACAAAACAGCTAGCTGTTTTAATCTTAAGGAGTCGAGGGAAACCGAGACGGAAAGAGGACGATATGACAAAAGACGAAGCAATCGAGATAGTGAACTCGGATGTAGAGGTAACCGAGGCTGACGCTCGGGAGATGTTCGCGGCGGTATTCGGGCGCGCTTACGATCCAGACATGGACGGGCACGCGTACTCAATGATCTGCGAGGAGGTGCAATCATGAGCTTCAGCCTCGATCAACTCTCCGAAGATCAGCGCCGCGACTACGCCGATAACGAGCCCGGCGATCGCGCCACGTGCGATGGATGGCCGAAGGGTCACGATCCACGCAAGCGGCACAATCCCGACCCCGACGATTGCAGCGAGACGCTAGATGGCATCTCGCGGTACTGCTCCGACTGCGCGACATTGCGAGGATTGGTGCAATGTTGCCAGTGCGAGCGCCTGGGCGATCCCATCGCCGAACTAAGCTACGATGGCGATTACCAAACCTGGGATTGCCACGCGTGCCTCGCGAAAGAGCGGGAGCACCAGGCGCGGGTAGTGCGGGCACAACAAGCGGTCCCGATCAAGTTTGACCACTTCTGATTTTTTTGTTGACGCAATCGAATTTCGCGTTTAAGATCAGAAGCGGTCTTACTTGGGGCGACTTGCCCGATCAGGAGTTTTCATTCAATGCAACGAAACGGAAATATGTTTTCCGCCGAATTCTTCCCAACGCCACGCGCTTTCGCGAGGCGGATGCTGGCGAAGATCAGCAAGGACGCCAAGTATTTCCTGGAGCCTAGCGCCGGCAAGGGTGACTTGGCTGACGTCATTCGGCGGCCGATAACCTACGAGGAGTTTAAGGAAGAACATCCTGAATATAAGCACGAACGTTTTTATGGCTATGCGTACGAGGACAAGAATCGCCGGGTGAATATCGACGTGATCGAACCACACCCGGAACTTGCTGCGGTTCTTCGTAGCAAGGAGTATACCGTTGTGGGCTATGACTGGCTCGACTACGGCGGCATAAGCTACTACGACGCGATCATCATGAATCCCCCGTTCTCTAACGGGGACGCGCACCTCCTGAAGGCGTGGGACTTCCTGCACAATGGAGAGATTGTTTGCCTGCTCAATCGGGAGACGATTGACAATCCGTACACCGAGGATAGGAAACGGTTGACTGACATCATTGCCGCAGCCGGCCAAGTAGAGTACCTGGGAACCTGTTTCGACACTGCGGAGCGGCGCACGAACGTTGAGGTGGCCATGGTGTACCTCAAGAAGACGGCGCCGGACGACACCGCCGATATGTGGGCTAGCGAAGCCAAGCGCACAAGCGAGAAGGTTTACGACATCGAAGTTGGCGACGACATCAACTTCATCGCTATCCGGGACAACCTCGGGAACATGGAGCATTGGTACAACATGGCGAACCAGCACTTCGTCAGAGGCATCGAGCAGCTGCGCCGGGCCGCCCTGTACATGTCTCAGAACAAGGTCAACGATCACCACTATTCCGACGAGGATAATTTCGGGAAGATTGCGGCCATGGCGCTTTCTAACACTCATTCCGCCAGGGCTGAGTTTCTGTTGCGGCATCGCAAGCTCGCGTGGAAAAGCGTTTTCACGCAGATGGAGTTCGGCCGATGGCTGGACAGTAAACAGCAGGAACGGTTCATGAAAGACGTTGAGCGCGACGCTACGATTCCGTTCACCGCTGACAATATCAAGAACACTCTGGAGAACGTGTTCCTGTCGCGAACAAAACTATTCGATGAGTCCGTTGCGAATGTGTTCGATGAGCTTTGTAGCCACGCAGTAGAGAACGGATCCGGGCCGGTAATGCCATCCACTATCAAGGGCCGGCGTAGCGAAGGCTGGAAGACCAACGATTCGTACAAGGTCAACGAACGGCTGGTATTCCCTTGGGGCTGCCGACTGGATTACAACGGTCGCGTTGCACTGCAATATTCGGGTGATTCCACAAGGATTTATTCTGACCTGGACCGCATTCTTTGCGTGTTGGATGGCCAACCATTCGACAAGTGTTTCACTGTCGGGGCTGCTATCAACAAGGGACCCCAAGCTGGAGCCCTCACCGAATCGGAATACTTTGAAATCCGATGCTTCAAGAAGGGAACGGTTCACCTGAAATGGAAACGCAAGGATCTCTTGGACCGATTTAACCAGCACGCTGCGGCCGGTAAGCTTTGGATCGGAGAACGGACCCAGCAATACCGTCCGACCCCGAAGAGTAAGCGCAAGACCCGCGAGGAACTCAATTACAAGTGCCGGACAACTGGCTGCGATTACGTCGATGGCATCTGTTCGCAGTGTCAAGGCGAAGACGTAGATTCCGAACTTGCCAAGATCGAATGTGAGTTGTGCCGGTCGGTTTACGAGCACACCGGTGAGCAGAATTGCCCAATTCACCCGAAGGCCATGCCAGCCATTGAGCAGCCGAAAGTGTTACGGATTGAGGGATCGGCGCATCCTGTTCGCTCTGATTTTCCAGCCGGGCCCGAGGGCGAACTGGCTTACTTGATTTCTAAACTAGCTTCACGAAGACTCCATGAGCACTGCCATCCGCAACCCGCTGCCCAACAAAGGAGTAACAGTGATGAGTGAGGGAAAACGCCCGAAGTGGATGGAGAAAGATGAGAATGCACCACATGGATGCATCGACACAACGCCGGAGTGCTGCGATTCCGACGAACAAAAACCACCAATCGTCTGGCAGTGCCCGCACTGCCAGCACGTCAACACGGATAGCCGCAAAAGCTACGTCATTTGCGTTGAATGCGGCGAAACCTACGATAAGGCCCCTAAAGGGCAAATCATTCCTCCGGTTCCTGACGCACTGCCAGATAGCGGCCAGCCAATACCCTCAGTGGGTGACCGGGGAACGCTTGCTCAAGAGTGGGAAAACCGCGCGGAAATGATCGTTCGGGGAACGCAAGACAGTTCCAGCGGATGGTACAATTCGCCGGATGATTTGGTCGCAGTGATTGCCGCCGAGTTAAACGCGGCGTTCATCATCGGAAAAAAGTCCATAATAGCCACACCGGCGGTCCATTGTGGATCTGCTGGCTTGGTGACCAATGAGCACCTTATCTCGGACGGCGATATTGTGGCTTCACACGACGGCCGGCGGTTCCGCATCAACATCACGGAATTGAAGTCAGCGACCCGCTCCGTTACGGGCGGGCTTCCCACTGAGGTTGAGAGCGACATGGAGATGGCCCGGAGGATGCGATGACCGAGGCCCTCAAGCCGGTTCGCCGGAAGACATTCAGCAGTTACCGTGGACGCAACGTCATCATCACGATTCATCCGACGTGGGTGGGGGTTCGGCTGGAGCGGACACGCAAGGAATTCATGGTGGATGCCGTCGCGCTCTACCAGTTTGGCGCCAAGATCGAAGCGGCCAAAGAACGCGAGTTGAAAGCAGCAGCAAAGAAAGCGAAGGCGAAACAGTGATTGAGAAACTTGAGCCGAATCAGATTTTCGTTTTTGGCTCCAACTTGGCGGGACGACATGGCGCAGGCGCGGCACGGCAAGCGTACAAACAGTTCGGTGCGGAGTACGGAGTGGGCGAGGGGATGACCGGGCAGTCCTACGCCTTCCCTACTTTGAGTAGGACGTTGAGCCAGTTGTCTTATGTGCGGCTCCAGATCGCACGCGATCTACTTTATCACACATGCCTCGAGTATTCCGGCATGGAATTCCTGCTGACCAAAGTTGGTTGCGGCTTGGCTGGCTATGATGAATCCACGATGCGCGGGCTCTTTACCGATCCGCCGTCTAACTTGGTTTTACCTGAAGACTGGAGAGTGAAATGAACGAGGAGAAGATCTGGAGTTTATCGGAAGCGCATCAGTGGACCAACGGCGGCGATGAGGTTCTCATCGTCAAGCACGTGTCCCTCACAGGGGAAGCCTATGGCGGGTTCAAGTGGCCGCTGGAAATTGGCGCTGAGGTTAAGGCGCCGGATTGGACTACGACCCCATCTTGCGGTGGCGGTTTGCACGGTTGGCCTTGGGGTTTATCCTTGGGCGACGGGAAAAACTGCGAATGGTCCGCATGCTGGATTGTCTTCGGGGCCAAACCGGAAGATGTTGTAAATCTTGGCGGTAAGTGCAAGGCAAAGCGTGGCGTGATTCGCCTTGTCGGCTCATGGGTTGAAGCGACAGCTTTTGTGCTCGCAGGCCAAATGAATCTTGTCAGCCTTTCAGCGAGTGGCGCGGCCTCCGCCACCGGAGCGAGTGGCGCGGCCTCCGCCACCGGAGCGAGGGGCGCGGCCTCCGCCACCGGAGAGAGTGGCGCGGCCTCCGCCACCGGATGGAGTGGCGCGGCCTCCGCCACCAGAGAGAGTGGCGCGGCCTCCGCCACCGGATGGAGTGGCGCGGCCTCCGCCACCGGAGCGAGGGGCGCGGCCTCCGCCACCGGATGGAGTGGCGCGGCCTCCGCCACCGGATGGAGTGGCGCGGCCTCCGCCACCGGAGAGAGGGGCGCGGCCTCCGCCACCGGAGCGAGGGGCGCGGCCTCCGCCACCGGAGCGAGGGGCGCGGCCTCCGCCACCGGAGCGAGTGGCGCGGCCTCCGCCACCGGAGCGAGGGGCGCGGCCTCCGCCACCGGAGAGAGTGGCGCGGCCTCCGCCACCGGATGGAGTGGCGCGGCCGTAGTTACTGGCCTGTACGGTAGAGCTAAGGCCGGCAAGTATGGCTGTATCGCCTTGGCTTGGTGGAACCCCAAAGAGGAACGCGGGGAAATGCGGTGCGCGCTGATCGGCTGCGGAGATGGCTCTGACGGCAATTTGAAGGCGGATACTTGGTATAGACTGAACAGCGAGGGGGAATTCACCATCGATGGGGACTAGCCCGCAAATGGCGCGATGTCCGGATTCGGACATGCAAGCCAGACTCATCGAGGTGTTTACCAACTACCACACACGTCATCTGCGTGTGGCTGCACGGACTGTTGGCCTGGACCGTGCAGAGGACGCTGTTCAGGATGCCTACGCCAACGCCTGGCGGTTTCGACACACGTTCCGACAGGACGCCAATCTGGCGTCGTGGGTTCACGCGATCGTCGTCAACTGCGCTTGCTCTATTGTTCGGCCGCACAAGCGATACTATGATCGAGAAATACCCTTCGCGGAAGGCTTTGATTGCCGGTCCGGGGATCCTTCTCCCGAGCAGGTGGCCTATCAAGAACAGAGGTCTCGCGATATGCTGGCTTGTATCGAGAAGCAAACGCCGATCTTGCGCGATGTTATGCTTGCGTACTTAGCTGAAGACGAATTTACTGGTTGCACTGTGCAAGCTCGCAAGAACCGCAAGATGCGAGCCGTCGCGATACTCGAAAAACAGATGCGGCGCCTGGGTTATCAGTAGAGCCGGGGGCGGTCGATCATTGATTGCCGGTCCCAACCGGAAGCCAGTTGTTTCCACTCCGGGTATTGGTTGAAGAACGCGCCGCCGCCGTATGAGTTTGGATGCGGGATGGCGACACCGGTGGAGGCCGCCGCGAAAAGTCCTGCAAATAAGCGCCTGGTCATCATCGATTCGATTGTATCAAAATTGTCGTTGACGGAATCCGTTTTTTGAATTATCATCTGAAACAGGCCGGCATTTCGGCCAATGAAAGGAACATTCACTTGACGCCTGAATCGGTGCCTATCGAAACCGCCCGAATGGTGGCGGCTATGTTCAGTGGTTTTAACCTATCAGCCGAGAAAGCAATCGGTGTAGTTTCCGCGCAGGCGAAGTGCCCGGTCGCCTTGGCGGAACGCGCGGTGCGCGTGGTTTGGCCCCAGTGGTTTACCGTCGTGGAATCTCCGCGCATCGTGAAGCACCGATCAAAGGTGTTTACGTACACGACGCATGAGAACCTGATGCACCGCTGGATTGGCGGTCGCAGTTACGCTGACGAGTTGCATTGCTTCAAGCGATGTTGGAAGGCTATTGTCAATACCTGCCAGACCCTTCAGCGCGACGGCATTGACTACACCGTGGACTGGTCTGGGCTCAAGGCTGAAATGCCGTTCGTCATCATCGAAGGGTACGGCGTGAATACCTACCGCTACCCGGTTGCTAAACCGTCACGGCTTGGACACGGCAAGCCACTGAGCAGCGCGGAGATCAACGCGCGGTGGAAGGGCGGAACGCCGGAAGGGAAAGAGTTTGAATTGGAGCTTCACCGCTTGGCCAAAGAGCGGGAGGAAAGCAGGAAAGGAAGTAAAAATGACACCGGAAGCACAGAATAAACTGACGCGAGTGTACACAGAGGATGACGCACAGGCCATTGGCCTACCAACGGCGGCATCTCTGAGTCTACTCAAGAACTTCGCAAACGAAATGAAGGACAGCCCGTTTATGCCAGTCGGACTTCAAGGGCACCCGGGCACGCTCATGGCTGTGATGTTGCGCGGCCGCGAGATGGGCTTGAAACCGATGGAGAGTCTCGATGCTTTTTGGCTGAGCCCACAGAAACGGTTGGCCTTGTACTCAAACTGGATGCTGGTGATCATGAGGCGCAACGGAATCAAGTTGACCTTCAAGCGCTGCGACAACGACGGCTGCGAGATCCACGGCCGCCGCCCTGACGGCGACGAATACACCGCAACATGGGACGTTGCTGATACTAAACGCGCGGGGATTGGCGGCCAACACACGAAGTACCCGCGAGCTATGAACCGGGCCCGTGCGATTGGTGATCTGTTCCGGGCCTTGGCTTCGGATTACGGCGGCGGAAACCTCTACACGCCGGAAGAGGTTGCGGACATTGAGGGCGATTCATCTGCTTCCGATCAAGCCCGTGCCGACCAGATCACGCACGGCGGTAACGAGGAGTTTGTGGTAGCGCGCAAACCCAAGGCTGCTGAACCAGAACCGGAGAAGGCCGAACCTGCCCCGGTGGTGGTCGAAGTCAAGGCCGAACCGATAGCCCACGCGGTTGCGCCTGAACCCGTCGCTAAAGCTGCTGAGCCTGCACCTGAACCGGCACCCGCACCTGCCACTACCGATCAGAAGCCGGCAGCACCCACCGCTAAGGATCTGTACCTAGCCGAATTCAATAAGGCCAAGGACCTTCTGCTTGAAGCCAAGATGAACCCGACCAAGGCTGATAAAGCCATCAAGGATTTTCTTTTGGGATTCTTTGGTGTCAGCAAGATGTCCGCGTGCAACATCGATGAGATCCTGAACGTGGGATTCCCATCGCTTCATGCTTCCTTAGCCATCTCGCTTACCGCGTTCATGAATGATCCCAGTGGCGCCGGGCGCATCGCCAAACACTCTGGAGGCGTACTGGAGGAGGCCCTTCGCGGTTACTCGTGGTCCGACAAGACCATTGAACTCGCTAAGGACTGCATGACGCACTACGGGTTGACCCCCGAGGACTACCTGAAGTACGTCGACATGAACGGCCTCAAGGCGTTGTCGGATGCTGATGCTTATCAGTACTTCCGGGTTTCGCGGGTGAGCCGGGACGCCTACTTGCTGATGGAGATCAGTGACGAGTTCAAGATTTCGGTCTCCCAGCTTGTCGCTGATCTGGAGAAGGTTCACGGCAAGCCTATTGGTGAACTGGACAGCAAGACCGTCACCAGTGGGGTTCGCCTGGCGCAAGCCATGATGCGGGAAGAGAAGAACCGGCAGTCCGGGGACGCGGCATCCAATGACGCAAACGATGATACGGACGAGCTTCCGTTCGGGTAACAGAAAGGAAACGCAGAGTATGAATATTGGAGAGGCAATCGGAATAGCCCCAAGAGTGGTAATGACACTTCCTTCAACATACAAGATCACACTTGAATTACGCGGCGGGGTAACCGTCATGGATGGTGCCCGTGACGCTTTCAGGCTGGAGGAGGCGACGGGGATTCCCGTTCGCTTCGTCCACAATGGCTGCACCTACGAGCAACAGCTCAAAGTCACAGAGATTTGCACCGGAGGTAAATCGTAGCCATGTCCGAATTCGGACAAGACGAGATCCAGTTCGACGCGACCGAGCACCGGTATTATTTCGGTGGCAATGAAATGTTCGGCGTCAGCAGGATCATGACGGACTTGGGGCTCCGCAAGGGCGGGCCTTGGGAACGTGATGAGGTGTACCGCAAGCGAGGGCATGCGGTACACCTGGCCTGTCGGTATGTCCAAGAAGGCACGTACAGTGAAAGCGGAACGCATCCTAAGATCGTTCCGTTCGTGCGGGCCTACGAGGACTTTTTGAAGCAAACGGGCTTCAAGGCGATTCTGTGTGAGGAGCCCGTTTACTCCAAGGCGAGTTCAACAGCCGGGACCCTTGACCAGTTCGGCATGGTCGGCCCTGAGTATTGGCTGCTGGACCTGAAGAGCGGGACCCTGCCGGCTGGAGTGGGTATTCAACTCGGGGCGTACCGGCACATGCTCCGGGAATGTAAGGGATTAGTGCCCGACAAGGCGAAGGCGGTTCGCCTTGAAGAGAGCGGAAAGTTCACCTTGGTGGACTACTCCGAGCAGAAGTGGGTAAATCTATGGCTCAACGGGCTGGCGATCTGGAAGTTTCGCCAGCAGAACGGACTACTACCTTGACGACAACAAACGAGACGGTAACGATCAACACCTCGAAGGACACCTCGCTACTGACAAGCGAGTTAGCCTTGGTCGAGGTTTCCATTACTACCCTCAATATCAAGAGCGAGGATGACTACCGGGCGGCCGGCGATGCTCTTAACCGCGTGGCCTCATTCGAGAAGCAGGTCGAGGATTTCTTCGGCCCTGATCGAGACATGGCGCACAAGCTCCATAAAAGCATCTGTGACAAGATCAACCGGTTCAAGAAGCCACTCGACAATCTTCGCTGGCAGATCGGAGCCAAGATGGGCGACTGGAAACGCCAACAGTTGATGGCGGCCCAAGCCGGGCAGCACAAACGCGACGAGGAGGCCCGTAAGGAACGCGAGCAGGCTGCGGCGGCGGCGGCCAAGTTGATCAAACAGGGCTTTGTCAAGGAAGCTCAACAGATCACACAGGCGGTTGAGGAGAGCGCGGCGGTCGTCCATCAGGAGCCCGCTACACCCAAGCTGGAGGGTGTACGCGAATCAATGCCCTGGATCGGCGCCGTGAATGACCCAATGGCTCTCATCAAGGCTATCGCAGCCGGTGAGGTTCCACTGATGCACTCGGTCGCGGTCAAGGGCGTGGTTCAGGAGGTCTGCCTGATCGAGTTCAATCAGACCGTGATCAACCAGATGGCGAAGAAGCTCCAGGGTGAATTTAAGTGGCCTGGCTGTTCGGCGCATCAGGAGATCCGGTTCTCGGGGAGGAAGTCGTGATTGCCCTACTTTGCATTGCGGTGGTTTGGGAGGTGGTGGGGATCGTGGCGTTGATCTATTTCTGGGATAAGACCTACGAGGAGTTCGGGTTTTGGGATTTGTGCTTGGTCCCGGTTTACGCCGCCGCGATGACTTTTGCTGTTCTGTTTTGCTTGGCTGATCACCTGTTGAATCGCACAAGAAAGAGGTTTCAGAAATGAACATGACGCCAATCGCTAATTCATCCAACGTGAAGGCCGTTGGGTACGACGAGGACACCAAGACGTTGCGAGTGGAATTCTTAAAGGGTGGGGTGTATGACTACATCGGCGTTCCCGAATCGGAACACTCCGCCCTGATGTCATCGTCTTCTGTTGGATCGTACATTGCCCGCAATATCAAGGGTAAGTACGAGTCCAGGAAGGTGGCCTGAGTATGCTGGCTACCCCTTTCAAGATCAACGGCATGCGTGTTGAATGGACCGTCCCGGAATGTGACATTTCTGAGCGGGCCCACACGTTCAACTTCCCCCACGAGGCTGAGCTATTCGTGGGCATCTTGCGGCGAGACCCTGATGGTGCCAACCGGCTGCACGCCATTTCGATCGTCACAGCTATCCCACTTGGTGCGCTAGTGTTCGCCTATCACCGAGGTAAGTTTGCTTCGGTCGCGGAATACCTAGACTCACACATCGCTAAGTGTATGAGCGCGCTGGCGGATCTACAGAAGGAGTTGAGTCGCCGCATAGGCCCCGGGGTGCGCACATGCCCTTAAGCCGACCGTATCAGAACGACGCCCTGGAAGCGATACGCGAAGACAGGGCGGCCGGGCTCAACTCGCTCTTGCTTGTGATGGCGACGGGGTTAGGAAAAACCGTGGTGCTGTCTCACCTGCCCACTGAAGTCTTGGACCTTAAGCCGGGCGATCAGATGGTGGTTCTGGTTCACCGGGATGAATTAGCTTTTCAGTCCGTAGAAAAACTTGAGCGCTATAACCCTGGCCTCAAGATCTCAATGGAGAAGGCGCAGTACCGATCAGATCCAGATTCGGACATTATAGTCGCTAGCGTTCAGACGATCGGCAAGGCCGGCGAAAGCGGCTCCGCCTATTGCGATCGGATCAAGTCTATCAATCCTGACCGGGTGGTGTGCGTTGTTATCGACGAGGCTCACCACGCGGCTTGCGCGGAAACCTACCTTCGCATCTTGCGTTACCTTCGGGTGATGAAGGGTGACCCGGCGCGCAACAAGAACACGTTGCTGCTTGGGGTGACGGCAACGCCGAACCGTTCGGACAATATCGGGCTCGAAGTCATCTTCGACAAGATCACTTTTGATTACGGCATTGAGCAAGCTTGCCAAGATGGAGTGATGATCGAGGGGGCCCTGTACCCATACCTCGCCAAGCCTGTCGGGCATCGAGTCAACACTGATGTCAGTCTGAAGAATGTCAAGATCACCGCTGGCGATTTTAACATTGGGGACCTCGGGAAGACGATCAACACACCGGAGCGCAATAATCTCATCGTCGATAAGTACTTGGAACTGGGCGGCGGCCAGCAGTTCATGTGTTTCACTGTGGACATCCAGCACGCCCATGACATATCGGCGGCCTTTTTTCGACGCGGCATTTCCTGCTATCCGGTATCCGGGAAAACCCCACCTGAAGAGCGAAAGAAGTTCTTGCGCCTATTCAACGAGGGGGCCGCCGGAGGTCTCGCGAGTTGCGCCGCGCTTTCGGAAGGTAGTGATCTACCAAGGGCGACTGTTGGCCTAATGGCTCGCCCAACCAAGAGCAGTTCTCGATATATCCAGGAAGTTGGCCGGGTCCTGAGACCGTTTCCATCCCCCGAGGATTATCTTGAATTGCGATCGCGCGGGGTGATGCCACCGCTTGTCAAGCACTCTGCGACGATCATTGATTTCTGTGACTCTTCGGCCCGCCATTCGTTGGTTACGATTCCAACCCTGTTTGGCCTGCGTCCCGAGTTCGATCTCAAGGGCGAATCGGCGCCGGCTGTTGCGGCTAAGATCGCTGAGATCCAGAAGAAGCAACCCGGGCTTGACCTGAAGCAGTACTCGAACCTGGAGGACATCAAGTCGGCGGTCCTTCACGTTGACCTGTTCCGGCCGCCGGTAGTCCCGGAGGTGGCCCGCAAGCACAGTAAGTTCTCGTGGCTGGAGATTGCGCCTGGCTGTTACTCGATCAACGTGGCCAGCACGGGATCATCACTGCAGATCCGAGAGGACGCCCTCGGGAAGTACGAGGTGGCTCACACCAAGAACGGAGTGCGGGCAATCCACACCACCTGCGACTCGCTTCCGAACGCTTTTGCGATTGCGGATGGATTGGTTCCGCCGGCTGACACGGTGCTGCTGAAAACCAATGCGGCGTGGCACAAAGAGGGCCCAACGGATAAGCAGTGCAACATGCTTTGGTACCGGGATCGGGACATCAAGCGGCGCTACAAGAGCAGTCACGAGTTCTACAAATTTGCCAAGGCTCAATTCGACGCGGGGAACCTGTCGTTCTCGAAGGGAAGTATCTCACGTTTGATTGACAAGGCCACACATGCAGGGGGGGGGCCTAAGTGAATTCGTACACGAAACAGCAGCGGCACATGTTGGCTAAGGCGAAGCTTTGCTTTGCTCTGGATGATGCCATCGCATCGATTCCTAAAGAGTGCGGCGCCGATGGAGTCATGCAGATGAAACTCCGCTCGCTGCGATCGTACTTGGCTGATGTTTTTGATCCAATCCTGGAGCCACTGGGATTGATCTGTAATGCGGAAACATTTTCCTGTGAAGCTGAGATGTTGTGCGTCATGGGGATGGATTACGCCAAGACGTACTCACAAAAGAACGCCGAGAAGTTAGTCCGGCGTGGCCTGCGGATTGTCGGCGTAGAAGATCGGGTCATCAACGAGCCACTCCTGCAGTGGCTATGCTCGGAGTCTTACCGGTATCGGATTGGAATCGCGGTGGGAGATACGGACACGGACGCTATTGGTTGGCTATCGCGTCCATGCTACGACCCGGATCTTCACAACCTCTGCCTGCGCTTGGCTGAGCACCTGCAGGAGACGAATGATCCCCTGTACTTAGATCAACTAGATCAACAGTGCATTCGTAACGAGGCCGGCGAGAACGCAGTGTCGGCCCGTGAGGCATTGCGCAGCCGGCATTCCGAGGAGGACAGGCTGGTCTATGAGGCTGGGATGCTGCCGAACAAGCAGATCATTCAACGCGCCAAACGCGGCGCGGTGCGGGAGTTTTTGAAGCAGATGTATCACAAGAAAGGGACGGTATCGAATGGGGTATATGAGTCACCACGCAATAGTGGTAACCAGTTGGTCTGACGAATACATACAGAGTGCACACGCGTTGGCTACGGGGATCTTTCCTTCGGTGTCTTCAGTTTTACGTTCTCAGGTGAACGACTACTGGAGCTTCTTCATTCCTCCAGACGGCTCGAAAGATGGCTGGAAGGAATCGAGTGACGGCGACACCCGACGCGAACAGTTCATTAAGAGACTTCGTGAGCAGTACTGCGAAGATGGTTCTAGCCATGTCACTTGGGCTGAAGTGCAGTACGGCGATGACAACAAGGATTCCAAAGTTACTAGGTCGAGTGACTTCGATTACTTGGCATCACGATTCGGCAGTACGCGAACATAGCAATGTAGATCTTCATCCACCTGCATCGGTATTTCCTGGATGAACTGGAGTTGCCCTGTATTGATGTCAGGGATGGCCTCGCCCTGTATCGACTTCTGAACTCAGTGGGGCCAAAGGTTACGTAGCGGCATTACAGCGGCATACCCTAGCTTAGCCTTTACTTAGCGGCAGAACGTAGCGAAGTCAGGGCAACACGGAGCGGCAGTACACGACTAGACGATTCGGCATTACAGTTTGATCTCTCACGAATTCTTGCGGTATGGCCTAGCCCTTACTAAGCAAAGCGGCACGACGCGGCATATCCCGACTACATCCATTTGAGGCGGCATGACCTAGTGGATTTTGGCTCGTTCAATCAGGGCGGCAAAGCGTAGCCGTACGGTTCTGCAAAATACTTATTGACAAATAATTGACGTGAGGATACGATGACCTTGTTCCTTTCATTCCCCGGCCAGGGAGACTGTGGACTGTTTATACTCGGATGCGCTGGCGAGGATCTCCTACCCCTCGCCAGCCGCCGAATCCCTGTAGGAGGGGAACATGTCATCACTTCGCCATATTAAATCAAAACAGAGCATGTCCGGATTCGGACATCGAGGAGAGTTGTGCTTTTATGGATAGCCTTAACGGAAACAGAGTACGGACACGCGCCAAGTTTCTCAGTAAGCTTCCGCTAATGTTCGACAGGTCGATAATGGCCGCTCCGGATATTTCTTTAATAACTAAGGTGTATCTGAATCTGTGTTGCGAAGAGAACCAGACCCTTAGCGCGAGGGAGTTTTCCGATATGCTTTCGCTTCCTTACGATGAATGCGTTCGGGCTGAAGAGGAGGCCGCGAGGCTTACATCTAACCAGGACACTTGGGATGGCCATCTTGCTGAATGGAGGCGTGACTTCATACATAAGTTTGAGGCTCGCAACCCCCAGACGTCCTACGAAGGGCCGCCTTTGGCCAACAAGAAACGAACCAAGACGGTCAAAAGTTTGCAGCGTTCACGTCTGGGAATATCTCAAGGCTGGAAGTGTTTTTACTGTGATTCCCTGGGGACTGATGAACTAGGACCCGATGGAAGGAGTTGGCATATTGATCATGTTTATGCAGAATCGAAAGGCGGGGATTCTCTGAAGGACAACCTAGTTCTTTCGTGCGCTCGATGCAACATATCCAAGGGGCGGAAATTAGTCTCTGACTTTTTACGTTCCCATAAATCCGGGACGGTTGGCTAGATGGCACGCGAAAGTTGTATTCAACACCGGAAGGGGTTGCGAGTTGTAGTTATCCGTGAAGACTATACTGAGCTTTTTGGTGACGACCATTGTTCGGCAGCCGTGCTTTCTTTGTTTGAATTCCTGGCTAACGGAGAGCTTAACCGAATGGAGATGGCGGACGAGGAAGGTCACCCATGGATCAAGGCTTCGATGCACAGGATTGTGGAGGGCATGATGTGTCACTACAGCGCTCGCTCAATCCAGATCAGCATCGACATGCTGGAGAAGCTTCGCATACTGAAATCGACACAGGACCGGGCCGGGAAGATCAAGCAGTATCGGCTGAACGTGAAGCGCTTGAACGCCATGCTCGTGAAGCGTTCGGTCATCGGCAATTTTGCCGATGAAGATTGCGATGATGATTTTGTTGACGGCAGCCACATCGGCAGCCACATCGGCAGCCACATCGGCAAAATTGCCGATGTGGGGGACTGCTCTAATAAGGTACTTAAGAATAGAGAATTAGAAGAACAACCTGTTTCTTTATTAGCTAGAGAACAAAACCTAAATTCAAAACCAACTGTACTGGAAGAAGCAATACAGACAGGGGAAGAAACCCCAACACCCCCAGAGCCCCCTCCTTCCCCTTTCGGCGATGATGTTGACGCGGTGAAAGTGTTGACGTATCGGTTCAAGCAACTCAAGGGCGGCAAGATGCCGGCCGAGGCAAAGAAAGTACTCGCTGAGAAAGTCGAGACGTGCGGCAAGACGCCGGGCGAGATCGTCGAGGCGTTTGACGTCTTCATGAATCTCGATTACTGGAAAGACTTCGACCCGATTCACCGGGTGAGGGCGTACTTCAAGTGGCTGGCGGACGAGGACGGCGGTATTGCACCCCGAAAAGCGGCGCGTCCTGCGCGCGGCGGGGCCGTGGAGGACGTTCCAGTCGCCAGTGCGGGTGACAGGCCCCTTAAATCGCCTCCTAGCGCGTTGCCGGTTGAGGCGGAAATCTGGAACCGGGTGGTGACCGGCGGCAACCCGGTGGTGACGTGGAACCCGAAGTTCGACCCGGATAAAATCCTGCGATCGTGGCGCGCCGAGGCGGAGTTCGTTTCTGGCTGGGAGCGATCATGCGAAAAGGTCCAGCAATTGAAGGGCCACGGTCAGGGGGAATGGATCACGTTCACCTGGATGTTGCAGACGACGGACAAGGGCGCCAACTGGAAATGGGTTCTCGATGGGAACTTGGACTGGCGGATGGCGCCACGCGGTAAGTCCAAGTCAACGGTCGATCAAGATGCGGAGTTCAGAAAGGAAATCGGATTGGAATGAGCGAGAACGAAGAAGTTGCCAAAGCCCGCAAGTCGGGCAAAAAGAAGGGACGTCGATGATTACTGATGAGCAATTAGACGCGGTAGAAAAACTTGCCTACGTGGAGCCCGAGATTGTCCGGGCCTGCATGTCGCGTGTTCCCCCTAGTTGGAAGTTGATTCGGGCGATGCCGAACGGTGGAGCGTTCTTCCGCGCCAACATCCAAGTGCTGTACACGGTCCAGCGTTATGACGACGGCCGCATTTGGATTCATGTAAGCGCGTGCGGAAGGCGCGGTGAGAACAGTTGGTTCCTTCCCGACTGGGAACAGTTCAAGCGGGTCAAGCACGACTTCATTGGCGAAGACCGCTGGGCCTACCAAGTATTTTCGAGTGCCAAAGACTACATTAATCAGCACCCCTACTGCCTTCACCTGTACGCGCTGATGGACGGCAAGCCGGCGCTTCCAGATTTCACCTATGGATTGGGGACGATTTAATGAGCGACATACGAATGCGACCGAAATTTGTAAGACTTGCCACGCAGCCATTGAGCACTGTTGCCGAGCGCTGGAAGCGACAGTACTATGAAACGGCAGACATGATCTGGAAACGGTACCAATGCAGTATTGGTTCCAGTTCCAAGGAGATCTACGATAAACTCGTCGCACTTGGGGACAACCCCACGTGGCAGGACATCAACGCGATCATCGGGAATTTGTCTTGGACGCATGTTTCGTGCGACGGCTGCTCCGAATACGTACTCGTGGCGGTATCCATCGGAGAGTACGATTCCAAGAACAAATACTGCCCGACCTGCGTAGCCGAAGCAGCAGCACTACTGGCGCAGCATAAAGACGGTGAACAGTGAACGCCTTTTTCCTTCATCTCCCGGACGGTACCCCGACGAAGTGGTCTATGTGTTCGGAGTGTCGTGGGGTCGCGGCGCCGGGCAACTTCGACGTCTCACAAAAGTGCTGCACTTGCTATGACTGCGGAGGAATATTAGCCAAAGACGAACGCGTTCCTTACGCTGAAGGTAACGTCAGGTCACTGTATCACCGCGAGTGTGAACTTAAGCGCCGCGCGAAACGTGAAGCGGAGATGCTAGACCGATCAGAGTTGGTTCCGAATTACGCGGGCCCAGTTTACTTCGAGGGCGGACACGGATCATTGGGAGATAGTTACTTTGCCGACATTGACGAACTTGCGGAGTACCTAGACGACGGCCCTGACGAGGACCGGCCTGAGTTCGTTTTTTGCTGCGAGGAGTTTCCGTTCAAGGCCCCAAATATTGAGCGGCTGATTGAGTCAGCATGTGACGAGATGGATGAAGATGTTGCCTATGAACGGCTGGATGGCATCAGAGAACTGCAGGCCGCATGTGAAGCATTCCGTAAAGCGAACGAGTCCGTTACGTGTTGGAGTGTTGACTATAAGCACAAAGTAGCCGTACCGCCAAGAAAGGAGGGTGCGTAAGGTGAAGTTGACGGCTGAGTTTCTGAACGAGATCTGGAGCCACATAGACGGCATTTCCCTGCCAGGTAAGCCGACCGAAAGCAAGCCGAAGGCCGCGTACGCCAAAGCAGTCGCGCGCATCGTGCGTGGCCTCAAGACAGACGAGTGGGTTGCCATTGACCGGGACTACGCGCCAATCTTAAAGGGCTACTCCGGTGACCTGGAATGGCTTGTGGCCCAGATAACGGATCGGTGCGAGTTCTTTCCGAAACCGATTCAGGTGAGGGAGATTTACGAAACCAGCTTCACGCCGGCGGACGGTCGTTCTTCGGCATCACTGCGGATGGAGAGGTTGGTTGAAAAGTGAGGGACTCCCGAAGAATAGCGGCACTGCGTGCCTTGGCGGATAGGCCGGGCACCGAGGCCGAAGGCAGGGTCGCGAAAGAGAAACTGCGTCGGGCACTAGAGGCCGCCGGGCAGGCGCAAGATCCGGTCCCTCCGAAGCAAGCTAAAGCCGCAGATTCCTTCGGCAGAACCTATACCCCCTACTACTTCGATCGGAACTTGCTGCGTCGGCAAGCGGAGGATTTGCTGCGTCGGCAAGCGGAACGTATGAGTAAGGAACCGTTTGAAGGCAGAGCCTACCAGAGCCACCGAGAGCAAGAAACGGAGCGGAAGGCCCGCGCTGACCACTACGGTTGCCCCTGTGGAAGTGTTTGGAACCGCGAATTATGCGCCAACAAGACCGCGAACGAGCACATCCGAAAAACCCTAACTGAGAAGTTCCCGACCGGCACCCGCGTTTACTATAACGGCCCATTGTTTCCGCCTAACAAGGCCGGCTCGGTGATCGACGACTACTACAAGGACTGCGCTTGGAATCAACTCATGGTGAAGTTCGAGGACGGTTCCGACATCGCCAACTTCGCCACCTACTCGGGAACCAAAGTCAATGCGTTCCACTGTGGCGAGATGCGGCTGAGCACTGAACCGATCCACCGTGAGCGCCATGCCTGAGATTCGAAAGCCACGCAAGCAAGAACAACCTCAGAGGTCGGCTGGAGATATCGCCATGCGTCATGGGCTTCCTCAAGCCCTTGACGCCGAACGCTTAGTCCTCGGATCTGTATTGCTAGATCACTCTCACTGGGATGACGTTTCGGGACGGCTGGACCGCGACGATTTCGTATTGGAGTCACACAGGTTCATCCTGGAGGCGATGAAGACGATCTCGGACCGCAAACAGAAGATTGACCGCATCACCGTCGCAACCGAACTCCAGCGAGCGAAGAAGTACGAAGCCGTTGGTGGACTCACGTACTTGATTTCCCTTGATGAGAACATGCCCCGGTTGCCCAACCTGGATTCCTACATCTTATTACTCCGAGAGAAGACCACACTTCGCCGGGCAATCGATTACGGAAAGCGCATTATGAATCTCGCGCTGATGGGTGAGTCCAGCGCGGCCGACATTCTCGCCAGCGCCGAACTCGGACTAGCCGAGATGGCTACCGAGGAAAACGAAGAGCATGGCCTGCGTTCACTAAAGCAGATCATGGAGGGATGCGATGGGGGGATCAACTCTTTCCTGAGCCCCCACCTGCGGATTCGCGGCCTCCATTTCGGCATGCCCAAACTCCAGCGGCGAATCTTCGGCCTGGATCCGGGTAAGCTGATCATCATTGCGGCCAGGACATCCGAAGGGAAGTCAGCATTAGCCCTTCAGTGGGCAATCCATATCGTCAAGACACAGGGCCCGGTATTGTTCTTCAGTTTGGAAATGAGTTCTGAAGACCAAGCGCTCAGGCTGATTGCTCGTGACTCTGGCGTCTCGTTCCATAGGTTTCGATACGGCCAACTGGACCAGCAGGAGAGGATTGATATCGCCACGGCCGCCGGGCGGGCTGCGGAGTACCCTCTTTATTTTTCTGACGAAGCATACCCGACGATGAAGTCTGTGTACATGGCTTCTCAAACAGCAGTGAAGAAGCATGGCGCCGTGGCCATCTTCTTAGACCAACTGCAGTTGCTTTCGTATTTCAAAAGTGGATATCCCGGCATAGACTTTCGCTCCGAGAATGAGGCGTTGAGTTTCATCGCCCCGAGCTTAAAGAACATGGCGAAACGCCTGAAGGTTCCAGTTGTTGCCCTGAGTCACTTGACGAAGGAAGCCGGCAAGAACAATAAAGGCGGAGACCCTCGCCCAACCCTTAATATGATTCACGGGAGTTCGGCTATCGCCAAGTCGGCTGATGTTGTGATCTTTCCCTACCGTGAGATCTTGGACCGTCCGCAGTGCCCTGAGCTAAAACAACTAGCCGAATTCATTATCCGAAAAAACCGGTCAGGACCCCTTGGCACAATCATGGGCCGCTTCAACGGTAAAACCTTGACGTTCTCCGAGGACGAAGACCAGGATGGTGACGATGAGTAGTCTTGGCCGATTATGGAACCCGGGTATGATGTCGTCGATCACGGACCAGCACGCCACGCCGCATTCCGTTGTTTACTTTTTGAATCGGGAGTTTTGTTTTGACGACCGGCAGATCGATCGGTGGATCCACAAGGGCTACGAAACAAGCAAAGCCGGCTGCACTGTTGTGATGCTACTCCCGGCTCGCACCGATACCAGTTGGTGGCACGCCCTGTGTATGCGGGGAGAGATTCGATTCCTGCGTGGACGGTTGAATTTCAATGATCGTCGCGACCACACCGCACGCGCTCCGTTCCCGAGCGCCATCGTTATCTTCAGACCTGAAAGGAATTTATCATGAATAGCTCACTGTCCAGTCTGATTGAAACAGGGGAGCCGCCACGTCGCCACTGGAAAGACACTTGGCGCGACCCGGACGTGTTCAGGGATCTCGATCAGGCGATGAAGGTATCGCCGGATAAACCCCGCATTGAGATGCCCAAGATACCGAAGTCATTTAGGTTTACGCCGGTGCCAGGCGTTCACTGCCCCCTCTGCAATGGCGACATGGCGACCGCCGGCAAGAAGGGTTTCAAATGCCGCGAGTGTGGACGGTACTACCAACCGGGGAACCCGAACGCGGAGAAACGCGCGGAGAACGATCGCAAGCGGCCGATCATAATTGCCATGCTCAAGGCCGGGAAAACGCCGGTTGAGATTGAGACAGTGTTGGGATATCGGGCTCAGTATGTCAGGGTAATTCGGAGACGGCTGGCGAAAGGTCTGAAGGTGTGAGTTTTACCGACGCGCTAATCCCCTGCTCTCATTGCAAGAAAGATTTCCGGCCGCAACTTCCTAGCGATAAATACTGTTGCCTTGGATGTCGACAGAAAGCCGTGGCTGAACGTAGGCGGCGCCGGACGGAAGTTCGGAAGAAACGGAGTGTCTAAGTGACCATCACCCATCCCATTTTTGGATCAGCGAGACGCAACCACAAAGGATACTTCCGAATGAATTCGGGAAAATGGCGCGACCAGTACCTTCACCGTGCGGTGTTTACTTTGGCCGCCGGACGGCCGCCGCGACCAGGGTTTCATATTCATCACATGGCTCTGTTTAACAAAATGTGCTCGTGTCCACATCTACTAATCGAGATTCAAGCGTGCCTTCACCCTACACCAGAACCGCCGCGCTGTCCTCACACCGGACGTTTTCTGACGCAACGAGAGAGGGCTATGTATGCCTGAACACCGGAAGCCACTTTGCATTGATCTTGGTTGTGGCAAGGGCGGCTGGACCCTTGGATTCCAAGCCGAAGGCTACCGGTGTATCGGGTTTGATGTTGTCAACCACGGGTATCCAGGAGATCTCATCTTGCAGGACGTTCGGACTATCGACGGAACAAAACTAAGACACGGTACGGTCATCGTGGCCTCTATGCCGTGCGAAGAGTTTAGCCGTCACGCTATGCCCTGGACGCGCGCACGTAACCCACCACTGCCAGACCTGTCGTTAATCGAGGCGTGCTGGCGGATAGCCAAAGAGGCCAACCTACCCATCGTCATGGAAAATGTTCGCGAGGCCCAGCGATGGCTCGGTACAGCCAAAGCTCACTACGGAGCCCAGTACTTATGGGGCGACGTTCCGGCTTTGCTACCCAAGTTCAACGGGGGGGGGGCGGCGCAAGGAATCAATGTCGTCATCCTGGAAGGCGGAACGGGCGATGATCCCATTTGAGTTGTCCAACTACATCGCACGCGTATTCAAGCCATGTCCGGATTCGGACATCACATTGACGACTTCCGGCCCGGAGGCTATACTCTAACCGTGAAGTTACTTCTCCTACTGATCGCCGCATCCTCCGCTGATTACAGCCTGCCACCGTCATGGACGCCGGGGGCTATCAATCCCAATGTCACCCAAGCCAATATCAAGACGACCATCTGTGCGGCATCGTGGACCAAGGCGGTTCGGCCGCCAGTGAGTTTCACGGACTCCCTGAAGTTGAAACAGATGGTCGACCTTCGCCTGATCACTATACCGGAGTCATACGAGGAAGACCACCGAGTACCCCTCGAGGTGGGCGGCGCGCCCCAGGACCCCAAGAATCTTTGGCCGCAAATTTGGCCGGAGGCGCGGCAGAAAGACAGGCTGGAGACCGCAGTGAAGAAGGATGTATGCTCCGGGAGATTGACACTGGCCCAAGGTCAAGCCATTTTCCTGGGTGACTTTTGGCAAGAGTACGCACGTCGATTTGGAAAGTAGACCAACAATTATGAGAACACCATCTATCGCTTTATTAATCCTCGCGGGCACCCTGAGCGCTCAAACCACAACCCCAACAACCACCACAACCCCAGTTGCAACCACGACCACGGTCACGAACCCCGCGCCGGCCGCTCCCACGCTTCCGGTTAGCACGCCACAGGACTTCGCCTACGGTGTCACGTTTGGTGCCAGTTACACCCAGAACTCCACTCCGCAAGCGGCCAATGGAGTAATTGGAACATGGCTGGAGATCGGGACCGGCAGCGGGACGTACTGGGTTAACCATCTTCGGATCAATTCTACCTACAGCACGGTCGACACTGGCGTAGCCAAGGTGTTCGCCAAGTCGGGCAACTTCACGCTTGGCGGACTACTTGCGGCTGGAATCTCAACGGCCACTCCAACCGTGGGAAACTTCAGTGGAGGCGGATTTGGAAAGTACGATCTTTCGGGTAAACTGTCCGGGTGGAGCGTGGTAGCTGAGGTCGGAATAACGGCGGTTACCTCAACGACGGCCGTGGTCCCAAATCAAGTCACCCCCAACGTGATCCTTTCAATCGGAAAGTTTTTCTAGGATGAAACTGCTCTGCGCGTTTTTTGTCATCGCGCTCTTGTGCGACGCAAAAGTTCCACTGACGGGCATAGCGGCCGGCACCACCATCGGCGTTAACCTATTGACGATCAAGGAGCGAATCCAGCAGGGCAGGAAGGCGGCACACGCGACCAAGCAGGCCATCGTTAAGGCGGCCAGAAAGTTGTCAGGTAAATAAAGATGGACATCCTTGGCGTACAAGCTGACTTGGCAAAAACCCAGACCATGCTACAGGAGGCGCTGGACCGGATCGCGGCGCTCGAAACCCAGTCGGCCAAGGATCTCGATACATTGGCGAACAAGGTGATTGACGGCCTAAGCCCGATGGTTAAGCAAGGGGTGGACGCGATCAACACGGCCACCATTGCCGTGAGTAACGGGATCAACGAGGTTGTTACCCTTGCTCGGCGCATTGACGGCGCTAAGCTTACATTGGGACCGGAATCATAATTCCTGAATTGCGATGAAGACCCTCATCCTGAACTGGTGGTACCGAAGGCTTCGGCGTATTGATCTGGAGATTCTATGGCCAACATGTAGACAGATAGCCTATGAGCCGAACCATGAACCTGATCTTGATCGTGCCAAGGCCGTTTTCGCTTGCCATGCCTTCAAAGATCCTGCATGGCTTTGGCTCGGGGAATCTGAGATATACAAGGCAATCGACTCGCTTAAATAACATGGCACCCACTCCCGATCCATCCATCAAGCAGGCAAGTCTCACTCCGTCTGAGGCGAAGATGTTTAAGGCGGCGCTGGAGCCGACCTCCAAGATCGATTTCGTCTTGGACCGGGAGTTCACTCCGGAAGCGCTTTACGAAACACTCGCGGTCTGTTGCCGAGTCATGGTTCGCGCCAGCGAAGTCACAGCCAAAATGCGACCACTGATCGGCCGGCTTCTGGTTTCTATTCACGACAACCCAGAGAGCTACACTCGACTGGGCTACCAGTCCTTCGAGCAGTTCATGCGGAAAGAAGTTGTCGAAAAACTCGGTGTGTCCCGCACGGATGCCTACGCGGCCAAGAAGGTCGCACTGGCGTTCCCGTCTTTAAGCGTTGAGAAGCAGGCGGAGATCGGCATTGTCTCGATGTCGATTCTTTCGAGCGTGACGACCGAGAAGAACTCGGATTACCAAGAGCTTCTGGCGATCGCAGAGAACAGCACGATTGCGGAACTCAAAGAGGCGCTGGTCAAGCGCAAGCTGTTCGACACCTCCGAGGATAAGTACGGCATAACGATCATCACCAGCCGGGCAATCTCGAATATGTGGACTGATTTCGTGAACTCTGGTGCGGTTCAATCAGCTTGTTCGAGTTCGGACCACGGGGTGATTCTAGAGTACGTCATGGCAGAATTCCTGAGTGGCCTTCAGCAGCAGCCCGAGGAAGACGATGACGACTACCCATCGGAAAAGGAAGTTGATGCCAACTGACCTTCGGTGACGGAGTAGCACCACTGCAATGGCCCCGCTAGTACAGGGGGCCTTTTTTGTGATACCCTATCGGCGTGCCGTTTCTTCCGCTTCCGGCACGGTGTTCTCTTTGGGCCGTCCAGGTGAGCGGACGCAGTGGGATCGGCCTGGAGTAAATCCCCCCTTGCATTCCGTCAACGAATTCCGTATGATCTGGTAGTGACTATCCTGCACGCCGAGAAGATGATCGGCTACCCTATCGAGGTATTGCCAGCTGTGCCTGGCAGTAGAATGCTCACCGTGGCCACGAAGATCTGCGATGGAACGGCCGTCATGATCACCGACACTACCCTCAAGGGCGCGCTTGCGGTGCTGGTCCAGACGGTCTTGGATCTTCACAAGAAACTGAGGCTGAAGCAGTGCGACTACAGGTGCGAGGACTGTGGTGGCGTCAAACCGCTTCAGGTGCATCACGTGAAATTCAGGAGTCAGGGTGGAACGCACGAGCCATCTAATCTCCGCGCATTGTGTGCCGGTTGTCATGGCAAAGCCCATGGATTGAAGGTCATCGCATGAGCCTGATCACCCTAGAGTTCTTCGGTAAGGTCGAAGCCAAGAAGAACAGCAAGACTCCGTTCGTAGGCAAGGACGGCAAGATGCGGGTGGCCAACTCGAAGAAGGCCCAGGACTCAATGAATGCGATTATGCTGCAGGTTCCGGGCGAGTACCGCGATCTCAACCTGGAGTCCCCGGACATCTGGTTCATGTTTACTGTGGCGGACGGCCGAAGCGATCGAGATAACATGGTCAGCACGCTCCTGGATTGCCTTGTCAAAATGAAGGTCTTGAAGAACGATTCCATCGCCCGGAACAACGGGCGTATTATTATTGAGCCGGCGGTGATCTCCGACCACTACAAAACGGTTGTCGAGATCATGCCGAGGCCGATTCCCATGTCCGAATCCGGACTTCGCCTGCGAGCGAAGAAAGGGACTCGATAAAAGTTAGTTTTGAGAGAAGGGAAAAACGATTAACATGAGAACAATCACAGACCACATTGTCGAAGGCGATTCGGCAAACCATCAGTTGAAGATCGAGGTGATCGACGAGCCGGGAGCCGGCGGGGCGAACCATGAGTACTTGGTGTCCGGATTCGGACACGATGACCCGGAGTCTGTTCTGATTAAATTCCAGAACGGACCGATCAAGGAAGCAGGTGTGAATGGACTCACTCACGAGGCGCTACTAGCGATCGTGATGGACCGATTGAACTCGTTCCAGGACGGGCCATTTACCTGTACGGCAAATGCCTGCGCTTTGGAGCACATCGGCATTGGGTTGCAGTTCCTGCAGAACCGCACCAAGGAGCGCATCGCGCGCGGCGTTGAGGGAGAGTTGGTCAAGTGAACACCTTCCAGATTTACGTCAGGGGTCGAGAGAATCCCTTCACAGTAAAATGCGACAGTATCGAAACCGGGGAGCACACTCTCAGGTTCGTGCGGAACAACAGCACCGTAGCCGAGTTCCTTCGCTGCGATGTTCAGGCTTGGATGTATGCGCAATGAACCGAGAGGAATTAGTCAAACTACGCCAAGCCACAGACGTGGCGATCGAGAAGTGCGGCGTCAGTGACGGCGTTAACTGGGGAGACCTAAGTTGTAAGCAGGTCAGGCCGTAAGCCCGTCCGGGTCAATGCCGTAATTTCGCTCCCACACGCTGCGCGTGGCCGACGCTCGATCGTCCGGCGTTTGGTATGACGAGACGATCTTAATCCAGCACCTCACCGCAACGGTTGACTGGGGGCCAGGCTCAATGCGAACCGCGTGAGCTTGGCTGGTGCGGCGGATCAACCGCATGGCCGCCTTAATCGATTCGTCCTCGGCCGACACAAGTCGCACTTGATCAATCACCTTCATATCCCTGTCCAAGATCTTTAGTTCGGCGGGGAACGCCCGGTTGAACAAGCACTGCTGGACGACTGAGTGCATCAGGTTGAGGGCTACGTCGCTCGAAGGGTGTCTGTAGTCAGTGGGCATGCGTGGTTGTTCCTTTCTCATTTGTGGTGCGATCTTCGTGGTGCCGGCGGCGCGGCGGAATTCGCGTGACCGTGCGTTCGTAGTTCGGGAGGGGTCTCTTCTTTCTTCACGGTTGCATCGATCCGCTTCTGGAGGTCCTTCAGCTTCTTGGTTTCCAAGTCAGGGTTTTCCCCTAGTGCGAAGAAGCGGGGAAATACCATTCCGGTTGCATTCCTTACCCACGCTTTTCCACCGTACGATTCTTCCAGTTCGCCGCGCTCGCCCAATCCCATCGCACCCGACCACTGAAGCCCCATGGGGTTGATGCCGGCGAACGCCTCCCTGATGTTCTCTGCTTCCTGCGAAAGCCCAGGCTGCTTGGTTTTGGAGGCTGACATCCAAGTAACCTCCGGCGCTCCTGTCTGCCGATTTCTCAACTGCGTGATGTACGGCTCCTTACCGAACGCCGCAACTGTTGCGAACCTGACCACGGGGCTACGAGTTACTGGAGCCATAGCGGAGTTGTAGAATTGCCGCTTGGCTTCTTCGCTAGCCATTCCCACGCTGCCACCTTTTTGCAGTGTATTGAGAAAATTCTCCACTCCCGTGATCTCTGAGACGCGGAACATATCCGGGTTGAACGTTCTGATATCCAAGTAGCCAAGTTTGTTCAGGTCCGGTCCCCAGTAGCTAATTCCGAACGTGCTCTGTCTGAGCCAGTCCGGGGCAATGACTTTTCCTAAACGTTGGGCTTTATCATCCCACGCCCACTTTTGGCGAACAGCGTAGTTGGCTATGAGGGCCGTAGCAGCCATGCTGACTATGCCAACCGTCATCTGCTGCCGCACCTTCTCCTTGAAACGCTGCATGGCCGCATGGGACTGCCACTCCTCGTTCGTCATCTTCTGCATCTCGATGACGCGCTTGGGGTCGCCCTTGTAAGATTCCGGCGGATTCGCGGCTCGCTCGATTTCCGGCCTGATCGGAAGCGGTCCCGTACTGAATGCCGCGTTGACGCCATTCCGGAAAGCGGTAAGTCCAGCCGTGGCGAACGTGCCTAGATTCACATTTTTCAAACCGCGCTCCACGAAACTTTGATTATCGCGAACGTAATTTCCCAACTGACTGACAAACCTGAAGTGCTGTTGCGGAGTCGCCAGAGGGTTGACCTCTTTAGAGATTTCGTACATCAGCAACCTGGCGCGGATGTCAATGCCCTTTGGGCCGAACAACAGTGGCCCGGCGCTGAATGTAACCTTTTCAGCACCAGTCAATTCCGCAAGTTTCTTGCTGTACGTCTCATGGCCGTACTTGTCTGGCACCAAACCAAGGTCCGCCAACTCCTGCAGTGACTTAGCCCACTTCGGGTCCAGCGGGTCAATATTGGAGAGCTTGTAGATCGCGTGAAGCGCCTTGATCGGGAACCAACCACCGACCGTTTTTGAAAACAGTGAGTTCTCCAGCCATGGGGTATTACCGATGAGTCCGCCCAATAAATTCAGGGAGTGGAATTCGGCATCGGTTACCCCCATCAATGTGCCTTTGGTCAACACTGCAGCCATGCCCTCAGCTACCGCTGCCATACCAGTGGCTGGGTCCTTGTAGTGCTTCAGCAAAATATCAATCTCGTTTTTGATCGTCGCCGGGATTACGCCTTTTCGAGCAGGGATGAAATTCAGTTTTCCGCTGGCGGACTTCTGGATACGATCAACCCCCAAGGGTATAACGACCGCCGGAACCATTTTACCGGCATAGTATATTTCCGCTGGCGCGCTCTTGTATGGCTTTACCTCTTGGATTATCCCGAAATGCACCATGGCTTCTTTGAGCGCATTCATATTGGAGTTTCGGTTGTACGCCCCAAGAGTTTCGAGCATGCCGCGCCACGTCAGGTCGTAGTCCTTGCTCAACCCGGTCGTGAAGTAATTGGCGATGTTGCGCCCTTTCTTGTACGGTGAGGATGCGGGAATTTGCAGCCATCGGCGGATGCCCGTTTCCTTAGGAGCAGACAGCGGAACCCAAGTGCCGAACTTCGGCCCCACCCAATCCGCAAACACACCCTCGTTCCGCTTATGTGCCTTCGCCGCCGGTGCCTCGATGCCCTCCTTGTAAATCTTCAGCGCCTCGGCTACGTGAGGATCATTGACACTGATCTTCGAGTACTGCAACTGAGCCGGCTTCGAGCCAAAGATCGTTCCTGTTTTCTGAGCGGCCAGTTCATATGCACCGGCCGCCAGGTTTCTGGCTTCTTCGAGTTTATTGTTCTCGATCAGTTGGGTCATCCGGCCGCCGATTCCTCGCAGATAGGCTTCGGCTACTGTGTCACCCTGGAACGCGCTTTTGTCCTTGATCGCGTCGACAAACCACTGGTAAGCGCCAGCGGATGCCATGAACTCATCCGGAGTCAATCTCCGAACATCTGCAGCCAGTCTTCCCCATCCCGACTTGATTCCATCCAAACGGTCTTGCTCAAGAGCGGCGAGGAATATATCCGGGCTAATTTGGCTTCCCTCTAGCGCTTTCGCAATCCTGGGCAGCACGGTGACAGACAAGATGTTAGCTTGCCCCTTGCTTCCGGTCGCACGCAGCGCATCGGTGTGAACATCAGGCGCCACCTCAGACAACTCCGAAAGGTTTCGGATCATCCAGTCCATGACGTTGGCCTTAACACTGGAATGCTGGGTGTATTTGTCTGGATGGCGAACCCGATCCCACGCTTCCCTGATGCCATCGTTGATCTTGGAAACGTAGGCCCCGAAGTCAATCGACCCGTTGCCCTTTCTGATTTTGCTGCCTTTGATCTTGTACGGATTGCCTACAACGTTGCGATTGTCGTCGGGAATATCGCCGTTGCGATCCGGCGTTTCCGGCGGTTCATCTCCACCTGGCGCTTCATCCGAAGTGCGCTCCGCCACGGCCACGAAGTACTCGCCGGTCGCCGGATCGTGAATCAATATGTCCCGGTCCGCTTGGCTCAGGTTGTTCACGTTGTCCCCGTACTGCGATAGGAACACCTTCTGCTCCTTGCGGAGCCTCAGGGCCTGCTGGTCGAACTCTTCCTTGGTGAGCCCCGGGAACTCCTTACGCAAGCGAAGCGTGGAAACCGGAACGCCTTTGATCGGTTCCATGGACTGCACTTTGTCCAGCAATGAACCAGACCTGGCCGGTGGCTCAGCGCTGGCCTCAGGTCCGGATTCGGACATAGCCCTGCGATCGCGCCCCGCTTCCGCCGTGCCGTCAGCCCAGTCGTGGGCGTAGTCCATCATCGTCTGCTGGAATTGCGGATCTGTTTGAGTGCGCTTGACATAGGCGTCCCGCACGGTATCCCATGGCTCAGTAATCGACTCCGATCCGTGGGCCTTCTTCCACCAGTCCGGGGCGGGCTGACTTTCCCATCCACTCCGTCGTGGCGCCGGAGGCTCCACGCTCGCCTCTTGGGTTGGTCGTGAGACTACAACCTTGCCGCCGCTTCCCTTGCGCGCGCGCTTCGGTGGTGGCTCGGCTGACACCTCTGATGTCTTGAACGCTTTCCCTACCGCAATGTCGACGTCACGCGGCGCCCAGCCGTAAACGTCACTCAACTCCTTTTGCAGTTCCTCCGGCTTCATGCCGAGCGTTCTGGCGTGCTGCGCGATCTTGTCCGTCAGCGCCTTGACGCGAGAACCCTTTTCGTAGGAGCCGGCATCCGCACTGAATGCAGCGTAGTTCTTTTGGTACTCTGACTGTTCCTTCGGTTCGACCTCTGATGTTTCCCGTGAAACGGTTGACGCGTCCTGTCCGGATTCGGACATGTCCGTAAGTCTTTTCGGCGGCTCTTGGTCGCGCTGAATGTCTATGGCTGTGGACGGTCCTAGCCTTTTCAGGGTCTCCGGGTCGCGATGGACATCACTTGTCCTTCCAGCTGGCGGTTCAGCGGAGACCGCAACGTCACTGTCCTTGATTGGGGTGCTGTGATTGCGCACCTCTCCGGTCGCCAAGTCCTTGACCGTGTAGATTGGTATCTCGCCGTCAAAAGTAACATCCAGCACCTGATCCAACTCACCAAAGTAGTTGCGAACGGTTTTCCCTTTGAGGTTCTCGGCTTTGGCCCTGGCCTGCTGGTTTTTCTTATTTCGGCGCGGTGCTGGGGGTTCTCCGGAGACTACTTTCGTTTCACTAACTACGGGTTTCGTCTCACGTTCGGGCGGTGCCGTTCCAAGTTCTGCCGCTTTCGTTTCAACTCGCGGCTTTGCATTTCTTGCGTTGTCCGCCTGTGTTGCTAAGTGCGCCGGGTTTACTTTTCGTGGTACGAATGTCGGCCCAAACTCTTCCGATGTTGGCCCGACTTCCCAGTGCCCAGCATCGCCCTCGCCATGAGTTTCCGCGCCAATATCAAGACGGCCTGAACGACTTACAATATCTGACATCAGCGAACTCGGCTGCCCATCCAAGTAGACCTTAGTAGACCTGCGCGGCTTCGGCGGTTCCACTGAGGGCGCTTCCGTAGCGGCTGCGGGAGGCCGCTCCGGTGCCCCTACGCCGATGTACCCACCTGCAATGAAGTCATCGACGACCTGTTTCTCTTCCGGCTCCAATTGGTCGTAGGGAACAGTGTTGCCCAACTGGGAAGAAACATCCTCGCGCGCCGCCGCTTGGCGCTGCTCCTCGTCGGACGGTCCCTCAGTGGGAATCGTCGGCTTCTCGCGTTTCCGGCGTGCTTCCAACTTATCGGCTTGGTCAAACAGTGCGTCGTAATCGGTGATCGGTTTGAACGTCTCGGCCGCCGCCTGCGCGGCGGGTATCGGCGCAACGACGGGCACGCCGCGCTTCTGGGCCTCAGCTTCGAGTTCCTTCCGGCGCGGTCCGGTTTCCACCTGCATCGTCTGCTGTAGCGCGGCATCGGACAACTTTTCAGGCGGTACCGATGCGGACTGACTCGCCTGCTTGTAATGCTCCTGGAGTCGCTTCTTTGCTTCCGCCTTCAACTTGTCGAGCTTGGCAGGATCTTTCTCGGACTTCAGCGCCTTAGCGAGATCGCCGCTGGACATCTGCTGCTCCAATGGCTTCGGCGGCTCCGGGGTCACGTCCCCCTTGAATTCAGTTTTGAGATCCTTGCCGACGTTGAGGTGTTCGCTGACACCATGCACTGCCGGCAGCGCCGCCATAACAGTGCCTACGAGCGCATCAGCTAAGTTGTGCGCCGTGGGGTCGTCGATTGCCTTTTTGATCTTCTCCCATGCGGCACCAGTCATCTGCGCGCCGAACGCCACCTCGCTCGCTTTGACGGCCGCCTTCGGGATAATCCCAGCACCGGCCGTGGCAATACCCAGCGGTGATGCCATGAAATCAACCAGGCCACCGGCCGCCTCACTGCCCTGCTCAATCAGTTCGCCGCCGAAATCCACAGCGTCCTTGACATGCTTCAGCGCGGGATTGACGGGTTCATAGTTTGCAATCTTCGCGGCTGTTCCCTTGCCGAACGGGATATCAACGAGCGCGGTGGCGGCTTCACCCAGTCCCTGCCGGATGGTGTGACCCAGCGCCTTCCCGCTCTGCGCCATAGGGTTCGATTCCTGCGGCGTGCCGAGCATCCGGTTGAGGGTAACCGGAATCGGCGTCTGGGCTGACCCCAGGAGTTCGCCACCGACTTTCTTGGCGCGCTCCATTAGCGACGGCGGCTTCTCGTATTCTTGATTGCTCGGTGACCGGACCGGCTCTACGGCCATGGTCGCGGCCATGCGCTTAGCGCGCGCCTCTAAGTCGGATGACACATCCGCAGTGGAATCCGCTCGAGGCATCGTGGCTGCCATTCTACGAGCGCGGGTTTCCAAATCAATAACCGCAGATCCCATGAGTTAGGTCCTCTATCTGTATCCGTCTTGCTGCATCATCTTCACCGCTTCAGTGTAATCGCCACCGTGTTGCCTGGCCAAGATGATGTATTTCCTTAGAATGTCATCCGGGGCTTCCATGTTGGGAGTTTTTGCCTTAAGGGCGGCGCGCCTTGGATCAGATGATGGCACGATTCCTTTTGCGGTCGGCGGCGCTTCTGTCGACGCTTTTACCTCACCCGGCGCCTGCTTGCCGATCGACGCTTCCTTGTTTACTCGAGGCTTTGGCGGCTCCGTCGTTTCCTCGGGGATGACAAAATTAGGATTGACCGCTGCGATGCTTTGGTAGTACTCCTGCTGGGCCTGCTTATCGGCGCGCGCCTTAATCCCGTTCGGCCCGTACACCTCATCTCGCTTGTAGCGCTCCAGTTCCTGCTGGCGCATTTGAAGTGTCTCTTCGTTATTGTTTTTGTTTTGGGCGGTAAACTTGATGGACAGCGGATTTTTGTCGTTGTTTAGCTGGGCCCAGTAGTTTGCTACGGCCGCGTCCGCCTGCTGCTGATTACGCGTCAAGGCTGCCTTGTAGCTATTCGTGATGTTCAGCTTCTGCGCCGGCGTTAACGGTTTTTCTCCACCACCGCCACCGCCCTTTGTCGCCTTGGGCGCCTTGTAGACCGGATGATCCATGTCCACATACGATTCCTTGGGATTTCTGGGATTGACGTAGACTTGATACACCTTGCCATTGATTTCTGTCTGCTCTCCCTTTTCATACTTCGGCTCTTCGCCGGCCTTGGGAACAGGAGAAAAGTTTGGCAGCAGCTTACCGGTGTTGGCATCGCGATATCCGTTAAGCGAGGAGTCCAGGGGGTTATTCACGTAGACAGCATTGACATCTTTTCCGTTCGATATTCCCGAAGTGGGCTTTGATGCCCATCCGGCCTCAGTCATGTCGGCAAGGATTTGTTGATCGGAAACAGCCGGACGCTGAGTTGCCGTAGAACTGCGTGGTAGCGGCGGCTCTGCAGTTGGTATTGGAGCGGATCCAGGAGCCAGTGGGGGTAAGGCGTTTTGCTGCTGTGCTGTTGATCCCGGAGCCCCGGGAGGCGGAACTGTTTGTGGCTGGCCGTATTTTTTTTGCATGCCAGCACGGATTGCTTCAACGCTCCCTGGAGCCGGCTCTTTCTGCCTTGCTCCGGTGTACGTGCTTACGATGTCATTAACGCCTTGGTCTCCCAAGTACGGCCGCGTTGCGTTAATCGCCCTAATGACATCCGGGTGATTCCTTAGCGTCTCGAATGTCACCGGCGTGCCCGGAGGCTGGGCAGCTAAAACCTGATCGAACGTTCCAGTCAATTGAGACGCGTAGGTAGCTTTTAGCCCCTTCGGATCACGAAGAATATTTTCCCCGGCTCCCGCCATGAAGTCTTGAATACTCTGGGGGTCGGGCTTGGTCGATTCGTACTTACCGCCCGTCAATCCATCCCAAAGACTTTTGGCCGCCCCCAGGACCGGATTTTTTTTACTGTCCGATTTTTTTAAGGTTTCGTTGATGTGCGGACCGATTGCATTATTCGCCGCCTGGATATAAGCATGCTTTTGTTCATCGGTGTACTTCGGATCAGACATCACCTCTTGAACTTTTCGATTCAGGTTGTCTACATACTCCTGCTTCTTTTGTTCCTTTTGAGCAAAAGACCGAGCCTTGGCCTGCGCCGCACCCTCGAGGAACTTCGATGCCAGAAAAAACGCGCCGCCCGCTTTCGTCGGAGGCGTGTTTGGGTTCAGCCGTGGCGTCTCCGGAACGATCGGCGCCAACTGAGCGCTGAACGGTCCCTGATACAAACTGTTGTTCGGGGATCCCATGGCCTACGCCGCCTTCCCGAACACGCGCCCCGAGTAGAACTGCCCAATGATTCGCTTGAGCGCCCAGTAGTCAACCGTCCAAGGATCAACGGCCGGATCCTCGCCGCCAACATGTACCACCTGCGGATAGATCGCGTGAACCTCTTGCGCGATGACGCCAATCTCCCGGTGCGACTGGCCGATGAATTTGAACTCGTAGATGTTGACCGGCCCGATCCGGCCGATAAACACAACATTTCCTTTCAATCGACGATCAGAATAGGTAGGGAAGAACGATGCTCCAGTTCCAGCCAATCCACCGAGTAGGCCAAGTGTGCTCGCCTTCTGTGCGTTCTGCTCTTGGCTCACCTGCCCATAGTTGCTCGCGGAACTTTGCACCGAACCGAGGCCGGCGCCCAAGTCCTGCAATGAGAACGCGCCGATGCCCGCGCCCAAGTTCGCCAGCTTGTCGAACGCCGATGTCTCGGTCGTGTTCAGCGTGTTCGCCAGTTGGGTATTGGCGCCCTGGATGACCTGCCCCTGCGCGATCTGCTGCGCGGCGCCAGGCGCGATCGTATCAGCGATCTGCTGCTGCGCGGTGTTGGCCGACTTAGAAATCTGCGATACCTGTGGCGCGGCGGCAGACAGCGCCAAGTTCGGATTCCCGCTGGTAAGCGCCGTGTAATAGTTAATGGCCGGCTGCTCTTCGTTCAAGCCCTGCTGCTGAAGATTGAGCGACTGCTGTTCGAGGGCAAGACCTTCTTGATTCTGCTGTGCCGCGATATTTTGCTGCTGCGTCTGTGCTTGACTTGGACCACCCATGCTATGCCGCCTCCATGTCCGAATCCGGACATGCACGTTGACCGAACCATTCTTCTTTTGTGACGCATGATATCAACGCGTCGCACGGTTCGCCCTTCCAGGAAACAAAGCGCGGTGCAGTCCCCACCTCGCGAAACCCAATCTTCTTTACAAATCGAATCGCCGCCGGATTCTTCACCGGTGTGGTCCCGAACACCACATCCAGGCCCTCGTGAGTAAACCCGTCCTCGATCATCATCGAGCACAATTCCAATGGAATATTGTCGTACTGCCATTCCCGAAGAAATGCCATGCCGACCTCACCCCGATACTTACCAACGCCCAGTGCGGTCACCTCGTTGATCCAGCCAATGCCGCACAATTCTACTTGGTCCGAACCGGTCTTCTGAAAACAGCCGGCGTAGGTAATATTGTTGGGGAGGGCCGCCCACTGCAGGACGTCAAGTAAGCTAGTTGGCCGGCTATACCATACGCGCTCGAGCTGGCCTTCTTGCTTCAGTCGTATGTAGACTGTAGCCAGTGCTTCCTGCGGAGGCCGTTTAATGATGAACAGCGTTCCCCCGAGCGAGTTTATGGTCTGTCCGGTCATAGCTTCGCCATCTATTCTAAAGCATTACCGGCCGCACCAGTCTCGCCAGTTGTCGTGAATAGACCACGACGCCCTAAGCAGTCGGAGCCGGAGAGTTTTCGCGAGCTTTGATTTGAGCCAAGACATGATCATCCCACGTTTCAAAAATACCGACCGGCCGATCCGGCATCAACATCACCGATTTCAGAACGGCCCATTCGTTACCGGACAGGGGGATTGACGCCGACTCCTCGCCAATTTTTTTTGCCAGTACCGAGTTGATTCCAATACTGCCATCCTTTTCGACGTATTCAATCCGCCCCCCGAACGACCTCAATTCCTTGGAGAAATATCCGTGCAGGTCAAGCCTGACTTGCTTTTCGGAAGCCGGCCCCTTGAATGTCAATAGCTCCATGAGGTTGATACAGCCTAATGGACCAATTTTCAATGCGGACTTTCCGTCGACCAGTCCCGGCTTTTTCATATTTGCCCTTTCAGTTTACCTATTTCCCGCTTCAATTCATTAACCGCATTAACCAGCGCCCCGAGAATGGCGTCTTTGTGAAATCCGATTTTTCCGAACTGATCAAGGAAGCACGCGTCAGGCATCCGATCCTTGACGTCTTGAGCAATAAATCCTATGGTTCTCTCGGTCCCAAGGTTTCCGTACAGCGCGCGCGATTGATCATTCCAGACATACTCCGCCACCTGCAGGCCGACCAAATCCTTGAGGCCATACCGAGGGCGGGAAAGAATGGTTTTCATGGTCGCGTCTGACACGTAAGTGATGGCCGTGGTGATACCACCACTGATCGTCACAGATGAGGGACTCCCGCTCGTCGTCGAGTTTGCTGCGTAGATATAGCCGCTTCCGTTCCACCAAGCATACTCAGCGGCTCCGATTGTGTACGTTTTAGCCGACACGCCTTGGCACGTAATTCCCTGTGCCGTCAAGTTTCCAACAGTCAAAAGGCCCGTGGAATCCATCGTGAGTCGAGTGAGCCCGGCTGTTGCGTCGTACAAGAACAAGTCGCCAACCGCTGCGACTCCGCTTGTGCCCGCCGTGCCCAGAATCCACGACCGCCCCCCGCTCACAATGTTCTGAATATTCAGAGACACGGCCGCCGAACTATTGCCATAAACTGTCAACCCGGGGCTTCCGTCGTTTCGTATCGAAATCAGAGACAGCGCAGTTACTCCGCCAGAAGGCACATTAATCGCGGTAGAGGATGACGAGGTAGTGTAAAAACCTTGGTCGGCCTGAATGAAGCAGTTGCTTGCGTAGATGCCGGCGGTTGCCGTTATCCCATCAACCGTCAGCAATTGAGATGCTGGAGTGAAAAACAGATTCACTGACGATGTGAACCCTCCACTTCCATCGCTGAGTTGCACTAGATCAACCGCCCCGGATGAGCCCCCTCCTCCAAGCGTCGTCCAGATGCGATGAGCCGAACTATCAGTCGCCACGCTTTGCTGCCACACGCCGGCCGTGTACTGCAATAGGCCATACGTGGCAGGATTGTGGCTTGCCCCCTCGAGACTGTTCGCGGCCGCACTATCGGTTGTTCCAGTATTTTCGGCCGCGATGAATCCCCCAATACTGAATAAGCGCTGAGTGGTGACAGAGTTGGCTATTCCAATGCTAGAAAAATTCCCGGTTGAAAACGCACCGGTGCCAGCCGCTCCGCCCGCGCTGACGTTGAGTAGCGGACCCCCGTTGGCGCCGGCCACCGCCAGTGAAAGTATTTGTTGAGATCCAGACGCGGTGACGTTGTACCACTTGAGCGCCGCCGTGGATCCATACCCCTCGCACTGAACATTGATTTGCTGGCGCCCGCCGGTGATGCCCGGAGACAAACTACTGTACACCCTGGTACTTAAGCTTCCAGAGCCCGACTCGTTTATGATTTCTCCGTAGCTCATACGATTATGATATTCCCGTACGTGTTATTGCCGGAACACTCGCCACCTTGTTCCGAGACGCAAAAATTTCCGCCGGCGTAGTTGAATGTGTTTCCGGTGACGGTGTTCAGGTAGCAATAAAATTCGTCCGCCGGGGAGCCACCGGTAGTTCCGTTGTAGACGACCGGTGTCGTCTGAGCCGTTGCCGGATGTGTAATATTGCAACCCTGAACAACGCAATACTTTGCGTAACTCATGGAAACCGCAGTCTCGCCCATGTTGTTGATGAGCACTCCCTGAATGCTGATTCCGTTAGCTGCCCCGTTTTGATTGGTGTTCCCGAAGTTGATTCCTTTGGTTACTTGTGTCTGAACCCCAAGAACCAAATATCCGAATTCGGACACGCTGTCTGTCCCGTATAGTGGATCGGTTGGGTACGGAATGTACATACTGCCGCCCTGGATAACGCTATTCCGCATGCCGTCTAGGTCGTATCCCCCGCCGTTGATCGACATCATCGTGTTGTTGGAGTGACAGATGTTTGTCGCATAGCCAGCCGTGTCGATCGCCACCGCGTACTTGCCGGGGATGTATCCGGGCGTCGGTGTCGATGTGTCCGAAGTGGTTGTGTAGCCGATCCGGTGAAAATCGCAATCTCTCACGCCGCCGCCGGCCACATTGCCAAAGAGAACGCCGTCGAGCCCGCAGTCCTCGAACGTGCAACCACTCACACGGAAGAGAAGGTGCTGAACATAGAAATCATTTGAATGCGACCACAGGCATGTTCCGGCGTTTCTACTCCAGTGACAATCCGTTGCACGTAGGCCATTGAGATAGTACGGCGCCCCCGAGGAGCACACCCCGGACACGTAGATCCCGCCGGGCCATCCACCGGTGGTGTAGGTCCCGTCCGTGAATAGAAACGGCCGATTATTGGTAAAGTAACACTGGTTGAACTTGAAATTGGAACTTGTCGCGGTGCGGACATCAATGAAACACGAATATCCACCGGTGTGCTGTATCGTGACCGAATTCATCATGAATCCACTCACGCCAGGCTGTATCCAGATCGAGGTATTCGCAATGAAGTTCGCCTGCTCGGGAGATACAACCGACGAATAGTTAACCGTTGTCGGCGTTGGGGTTGATCCTTCGATCAAAAAATTACTGAAAAGGACATTACTGGATCCGGCCTGCACCGTGAGGAGTCCGAATCCGGACGTAATCGCGCCGCCCCGCGTCAATTGTGACGCCACGCCGAAACCAACGATCCACACATTTCCGGGGACCAGCACGTAGTTTGACAATAGGTAATTGCCGGCTGGTATATTGACTGTTCCCCCGCCTATCGCACTAACGGCGTTGATTAGAGACTGAAGCGCGTTTCGGTTATCCGTAGCCCCATCTCCAACTCCATTGAATGAATTTAGCGAGGGTCGCTCTCCCAGGAGAATAGCCACCTCCGCTGGCGTCGCGCCCGTTAGGGTTATCCCTTTTCGACTTTCGATTTCAACGGTGCTTACGATTGCACCAGGCGGCCCGGCTGGGCCCTGCGACCCCTCGCCAAATATTTTTTCAGCCGCCGCCAATGTCAGGAACTGATTAGCACTTGGCGTTGCCGAAGGATCTCCCAAGGTGCTATATATCGAAGGCGCCGAAATGTTTGACAGGAACGTGAATGGCCCATTACCGCCGGTCACATTGGTTAGCAGGTTTCCAATGAGCTTGAAAACCCGATTCAGCCGAGTTAGATTCGGATCCTGAATATCTGCCGACGTTACAGTCGGAAGATTTACCGCACCATTCGAAACAGACGGCACTGACCCAGGGGCAGGATTTGGAGTCGTCGTCATATTAGGTTCCGCTGCCGGTTGGGCTTAGGGTTTCAGAGAAAACAAATTGCTGGTACGCCGTTCGTTGATCTCCTGCGAGCGCCCGGTACTCAATGCGACTACCATCGTAATAAAACTTGAAAGGAGTCACTCCGTCAATCGGCGCCAGTAAGAACCTATAGCGCTTTGACTTATTGACAACACCGTTCGCCTCGTTGATGTTGGGGAGATAAAAGCGCTGGACATCCCGAAAGGTTTGGGCTGGAAGCGTTGCGGTGTAAAACACTTGGTTGTTGTCCGTGAAAATAGAAAACGTGACAGGAACGGCAGATACATACTCCATCCAGATTTGCTTGATGAACTTCCAACCGGCCTGTCCGAGAACAATCGACAACGTGTCTATCTGGGTGACTGCACACGGTTCGCGCACGATTTGATACTGCTTGCTGAACAACTGAAACTTCCCACCTGCCCCGGGCGTGAATACCAAGCGCGCCATTCTACCCATGATTTCTCCCGGATTCGACGGCAACGTGATAATCCTCTGTCGGTCAATCGAAGTGGTCGTCATGGTAAACGTATACCGAGTCACCCCGTCGACCTGGAAGTTTACAGTAGCTGGAATACCTCCAGTGTCAGCGTCGATCGTTAAGACGCGGAATACCTTGTCGCATCCATACCCAAGGTCTTCCCAATCCGTTGATAGTACGGTGTCCGGCGGGTAGTCTACCTTGGTGAACTTGTAGCCCCACATCTGGAAAAGGGTCGTGTCCGAAACCGGATACAGCCGAACCATTTTGGCGATCGTACCAGCGGTGATCGGGAACGACACCTTGCTTCTGCCTACTGCTCCGCTTGCGGTAGGGCCCTTGAGTAGAAACTGCTGGACGTTGATGTTCTGAACGGTGCCATCGCCGGTTATTGTGTCCATGTGCATGGTCACCGGGCTTCCCTTGACGTCATACTCGATCACCACCGTCTGCAGTAGCTTGTCGTAAGGCCATCCGAGGTCATCCCAGGAAAAGGAATGCTCGACAGGCCCCGGGTCGTTTTTGATGAACTTTGGTTTCCAGTCGAACAACTGGAACTTTCCGCCGGATCCGGGTGTAATTAGCAACTGAAACTTCTTCCCGACAATTTCCGGGTTTAAGGTTACGATCTGATCGCGTGTTCCATTGGTCGACGTGATGTTGACCGTCTGTGTTGTTCCCTCGTCGGAAACAATCTCCACCGCAGCAGCGACATTATTCGTGTCCACATCAAATGCGATTTCCTGGATGATCTTCTCGTGTTCATAGCCAAAATCGTTCCATTCGGTGAAATACACGGTGTCCGGCGGATAGTCGATCTTTGTGAATTTGTATCCCCAGATTCCGAAGTTTGAGGGAATTGAAGACGTCTGGGGATAAACCCTTACCATCTTGGCGATGACGCCGTTACTGATCGGGAAGTTGGCCTTGGCGCGCCCATTGCCAGTCAGCGTGAACGTCTGCACTGCTGTGTTCTGAGTGTTCCCGCCGATCCCAGTAAGCGTGTCCATTTGCATTACCACCCCCGAGCCGGCGTTTTGCCACTCAAAGGCTACCGTGATCAATTTCTTATCGTAGATGTGTCCAAGGTCATCCCAGGAAAAACTGTGAGACACGGGGCCGGGATCCTGCTTCTCAAATTTTGGTTTCCATCCGAAGAGTTGGAACTTTCCGCCGGATCCGGGTGTAATTAGCAACTGAAACTTCTTCCCGACAATTTCCGGGTTTAAGGTTACGATCTGTTCTCGAGTCGAGTTCGTCGCCGTCACGGTTAAGGTTTGGCTCTGCCCCTGATCCGACAGAATTTGAACAGACGCAGAGACTCCATTTGTGTCGACATCAAAGGCGATCTCCTGAATGATTTTGAGATGCTCGTAGCCGAAGTCGTCCCAGTCCGTGAAGTTTACAGTGTCTGGTGGATAGTCAATCTTCGTGAAGTGATACCCCCAGATGTTGAAATTAGTCATCGAACTCAACGAGGTGGCCGGGTATACCTTGACCATTTTTACGATCATTCCGTCCGGAATCGGAAAGGTTTTTTTTGATCGACCATTCCCGGTAAGCGTGAACGTCATGGCGGCTGTTGTGTCTGTCCCCCCATTGATACCCGATAAAGTGTCTACGTTGATCACAACTCCAGATCCGGCATTCTCCCACTCGAATGTCACGGTTTGAAGCTTCTTGTCGTACAGGTGACCAAGGTCGTCCCAGCCGAATGAGTGTCCCACTGGGCCTTTATTCACCGGTTGAACGATGTAATTTACAGACCACAATTGAAACTGGCCGCCGGCCGGTATGTTTGCCGGGTTGATGAGAATGCGAATATTGAACGCCGGGAGCGCTGGGTTGAGCGTGAATATTTGCTTGCGAGTGTCCAGTGTTGCCGTGACACTCAAGGTCTCAGCAATTGTTCCATCCGTATCGATTCCAACCGGGATGGCAACACCGTTGGTGTTAACGTCGAACACAACCTGCTGAACGTACTTCTGGTAGGGATACCCAACATCACTGTACTCAGTGAAGAGCGTCGTGTCGGCCGGGTAATTTTCTTTGTGCCAAGACACGCTGAACACTTGGTAGTTCACTCCAGTGGCAACGCTCCGAAGGCGAACCATCTTGGCGATCGTCCCGTCGACGATCGGTATGGTGATTTTGCTACGCTGATTTCCTGTCAGGGTAAAGGTCTGGACCGCCGCGTTGTAGGTGTTTCCATTGATTCCACTCAACGTGTCAATCGCGAACAGGACGCCACCGCTTTGCCCGTACGTGTTGTACTCGATCGTCACCTCATACAGCCGCTTGTCGTACGGATGTCCGATATCGGACCAATCCATAATGCGGCCCTGCTGAATAGGCGCCAGTGGATTGAAGAAGATCTGTAGGGAGTGCAGGACGATCGTATTGGCTGTGGCGCCAGAGAACAAGAAGGACACGGCGTACGCTTCGAAGCCATTGGCGTAATTTGATCCATCAAGATTCAGTGGGATTGGAACCACGCGACGTATGCCGGTGGTGATTGTGGTTTCCGTAGTCGGCGTTGAAGAGTTATCCTCGTACACTGATACCTGAATGTTTTCGTATACGTTTTCAACTTCGACCAAAATGTCGGTAAACTGCTTGCGGACTCCTGGATCACCAAGGGTGTAGTTTGGCGTCTGTACGCTCCAGGCGATATCAATTCCATCAGTGGCGCCGCCATCGTTGGCGTCGGTGGTGCCGCTTTCCATCTGGTACAGATATGCGGCCGGACCGGAGTTTTCATAGACGCCGGCAATTAGTCGGCCGGTGTCCTGCTCGGTCAACATGGCGCTTATGTAGTACCCCGAAGAGCCAGATCCGTAACTGCCGATGCCGATGGGTTCCCAGCGCTTGTAGATCGTGCTGTACCGCATGGTGTATTTCTTGGCATCGGTTCCGATGTAAGTCACCCAGACGTAGTTCTCGTAATAGGACATCGAGAACGGGGCGACCGTCCCTGATGTAAACGTGGTGTAATCCAATGGAACATAGCCATTGATCGTTTGCCCAGTGAATATCGGATTGATGGGCTCGGTAACCTTCGCGCTTTCCCCGCCGGACCATGCGTAAATTCCGTCGTAGCTGAGATACCAGATCGCGTTGTCGACGCGGCACCAGCAGTGCTTGGCGAACATTCCTCGATTCGCCGGACTTGCGTTCGGTGGAGTCATTTGACCCTGGATCAAGTAGAACGTGTAGACCGAAGACTGATTAAGCGAAACGATCTCTCCATTGAACTCCACAAGTCCATACACTGGGTTCGAAGGAGAGCCAACGTTCATTTGGTTGACGATGCCGGTGGCCAATACTTCCACGGGGAAAGATTCGGGATTCCCCGACTTGGAAAGACTGACAACGTGCGGGTTGTAGGGATCACCGGCCAGCAGAATATTGTCCGCCACCTGAAGGGCGATATCGCACGGCTGCCCGATTCGGAAATCGCAGGTAACTTGATCTCCCGCGTAGTGGGACTCCTGCAGGAAAACAGTCACGTAGTTCGTGCCGGCGCCCACGGTGCCCCCCACCACGATCACCACGCACTGCTCAACATTCGTCCCGTTTCCAATCGAAATAGTCGATCCTGGTCCGAAGAAAGTAGACAACTGCGGATCTGTCGTTCCGTACCCCGGGTAGCCCTGCAGGTACACCTGATAGAGTCCCGCATAGGAGCCCGATGAAATCAGCGTGATGCTTGCCACCGTTCCAGCAAACGGAATGGGAAGGTTGCTCACTACGGGAGGGTAGTTGTCCATTGCAATCAGCCGATTGGTGGCAATCGCGGCATCCGCCTGATTGTCAACGAAGGTGATTGAGTTGGGTACGTTGTTCCCTAGAATCCCCGGATTAGTGCTATACCCGACAAAGCGATAGTATCCATCCGCGAACACGCCACCGGCCCGGTAAATTGCGATTGAGCCGAAGCCTTGAATGTCCGGCTGCCCACCAGGGTTGGCCGTACCGCATCCAAACACGGTGACCTGGACGGCTTGGTTCTGAACACTCACGTAGCTCGAGAGAACCTGGGGAACACACGGGTTGCTTTCGGCGCCGGTCAATGGATTACGGAAGGTATACAGGTAGTTGTACGGCTGAGACACTCCGGTTACTTCAGAATTTGGTCCTTGGTTACCCTGAGCATAGATGGCGCCGACGTAGGCCGTGAAAGTCGGGGTTCCGGAAACATTATTGGAGGTGACCAAGACCCGAACGCCAGTCACGTTCTTCCAGGAATACGCGCCACTACCAGCAAGCCCGACTCCGACAAACGTTGATTTCATCGTATCGACTTCAAACCATGCCCCGGCTACTTGGGACTGAGGAAGAGTGAGGGTGGCTTCGTAATAGTCAGTTGACGACCCATTGACAAACACGAGCACTTGAACCATCTGCACATCAGTGATACTGGATAGGTTAATACCAACGTGAACATTGTCGTCGGAACTGTAACCGTTCGCCGCCGTTCCACTCAGTGACCAATCAACGGCATTATTGTACTGGGAATAGTAGGCACTGCCATCTGCCACTGGAGGGTTGACTGTTCCTCCGCCGACCTTTGTGATCACAGTATCGTAGAAACTAGTGATCGATGCACCCGGCGAAGGAGTCGTAGCCATGTACCCAAAAAACGATGACACGTTTGTGCCATCAATCAAAACCTGCACTCCCCCGACAAACACAAGCATTCCCGGAAGAATATTGTTCATGCTGCTCGGGGTGAACGAGTAGTAGTTATTGTTGACCTCGGTAACAGACGAAAGGGTGACCCCACTGATTCGTGCCGACCCGCCGGCTTGGGTAGTTTCCACCACCAATCCCTCGGATCCAGCGAGTGAAGGGTTGGCCAATCCAAGAGTCACCGGTATGGTCGGAGGGAAATATCCCCACGGATGCAGTGGCGCGTAGGCCCCGTTGTCCTTCAGCATCACACCCGGGTTCGCAAAAAAAATGTAGGGATCGCCGCTGGATCCGGCGTTGTACTGAACCGCTTCGGTTCTTCCAGATCCCAGTGAAATACCGGCGTTAACCTGCGTATAGCTTGAGTACGGCCCAGTGATTCGCTGTAGATTGCCAGCACAGAATGCGTACCGAGGATTCGCTGAATCCGTGCTCCCAATTCTAAGCTTGGCGAGCGAATCAATCAATCCGAGACTGGCGGAGTTAGGGTATTTACGAGATCCCAAACGAATACTGAGCGACTCTTCCTGCAGGCTGGTGACGTTCAGTAACTGCGGATACTGACCATCCTGAAGTTGCGAAGGGTCCTTTTTTAAGACCACTCCATGATTGCTAAGGACGACCGTTTTTTTTTGAGTGTCCATTGTTTCCTTAGTGAACGAATGCGTCACAGGTTACTTGGCCGGCACCAGGCGCTAGAGAACTTCCAGTCGGGTTGTAGAGGTTTACCTGGATAGTACCGAATGCCGTTACATTGGCACCAATAGTCATAGCGGAATACGATCCTGTTAGCGCAGAGAATCCGCAACTGACGGCCTCTCCTAGGGCGACTGAATACAGCGATTGCCCACTAAGTGAATATACCCCTCCGGCCGGGACGGTGCCGGGGTTGAATGAACTGTTCACGTACCGCACATGGCGGCTGATATTTACGATCTGGCTGGAACTGGTAGGATCTCCGATCGTCGCGCCGTAGTTGGATGTGAACCCGTGCAGGTAGGTCGAGGTTGTCCCACAGTCGGACACGTTGATAGCGTTCTGGTACTGCACATCGCCTAGAATGTGGAGCGTCCCAGTGAATGCCGAGCAATCAAACGCCGGCGTGGCCGCGCCTGTCATCAGCCAGTTCACATTTCCATACCAGATATCTGTGCTGGTGTTCCCGATGTTCACTCCATTGTTGTAGTTGCGCTGGTCAAAAGTAACATTGGACAGTTTGGTATGGTCGCAATACTGGCAGTACATCGGCGTAACTCCTGCTGTGCCATCTGTGGAAGCAGAAACAAACGTGATGCCGTTGAAGTCGAGAGCATCGTTGTTCCACGAAGAACCCCAACCATAGGGCAACGTTACCGGGGCCGCACTATAAAACCGATGAGCATGACCGCTTAATTTGACATCGTGCGTTCCCTGCACATACAGCGTCCCGTAAGGGTCTTCCATGTTCAGTCGACCGCTGCTAACGCCGGACATCTGAACGGCCGCGCCGTAACATGTCGAGGTAGTCCCCTGGACGGCCTCGGTGTTCCACTCAATGTTAACGTTTTCAATCGGAGCCAGCGAAGAGCCGAACATCACAAGGCCGACCTGACAAGGATTCTGCGCCGCCGTCGCCTTGATGTTGAGGTTGTAGTCTCCCCCCGAGGTGTAACCTGTCGGATTCTCGAAATAGCCTGTGTCCACAATGATGTTTTCCATCACCTCTCCACCGGATACTCCTGATGGAGATTGAGACGTGCCTCCGAGATTCACGTTGATGGTGGTGTCCGAGCACATGTCGCAACGAACTAGGCCGTTGTCGCTATTGATTGCTCCGTTACCGTAGTTTCCGCGAATGTCCATGTGCCGAGATCCGAGTCCCACGGCTACGCCGCAATCGCAGTTCTGCGCGTCGTCGTAGTCCGGGTCCATCGTGCCATACAGCGATCGGGAATATCCGATCGAAGTCTGAAACCAATTGCCGCCGCGAAATGACACATTCTTACTCAGGTCCATCTGGATCCAGAGGCCGCTAAGCGTGACTCCATAAAATTCAATATTTTGAGCCGGATTCACAACCTGAAATTGCAGGGCCGTGGTGGATGTATAAGCCTGAACAACAGGCTCCATGAGTAATATTGAAGACCCAGTAGCCGAGCGAATTAAGCCGACTTCTTCGCGCCGATTCTGGCGCTGATTATTTGGCCCTTCTTGACCCACATCGTTATTCAAAACCGCAAGCGCCGCCGTCGCGTAAGTGTTAATGGTCGCGCCGCTGATCGCGCCCGTTGTGGCGTTGCTGATCGTCCACGTTGTTGTGCCGCCACCACTTACGATTGTCGTATTGGCCGGAATGTTTGTTCCGGCGATGTACTGACCGTTGGCTGTCCCGGCCCCAGATGAAACCGTCAAGGTGGTGCTCGAGCCCGATGCCGTTCCCTTGGTGGTTGCAATGGCTACCGGGTACGAGCACTGATTTTGGGGATTGCCCGTTACTAACGTGCAAGTGTCGGACCCTTGCGGATACGTCCCGGTTGCGTGAGAACTGTCGTAGGGGAAATTGCTCAGCAGGAACATCTGGGCCTCACTGAAGCCATTGCTCAGCGTGAACGCACTAGTTCCCTGTGCGATGGTCGATCCGTAGCTGTAGGCTGTCCCCAACGTGCCAGCAATCGAAATGTACGATGTTGGCAGAGGATATCCTCCGGTCTCATTTACGGCCGTCCCCTTGATAGTCCCAGGACCGATAAATTGCACATTAGACGGGATCGTAAACGGAGACTGAAGCGTAGGAGAGGATAGGTACACCGTCTTTCCCGCAAGAGAGATCGTGACTGGGGTACTGCCGTTGGCGACGGAGTTGAGCCACGTCTGAAACGCTGCGGTGTCGTCCGTGGTTCCATTGAGCGCGCACGCCGTACAAAGCGTTACCGGCAAGATGCCGTTGTAGTTCGCCACTGTCGCATTTCCGAGAACCCCCGAATTGCTGACAACGGGCCCGGTCCCCAAGCTTTGCATTCGCACGTTACCGTTTTGCATTACGATCGTACCTGACACAGCGCCAGATCGAATGCTTTGCAGTACTCCACTCGTGACGCCATAATGGCCTAGAAGAAAATTGCCGGAAGAATCCCCTTCTAATTCGGCGTAGTTACTGCTAGCGCTTCCTACTTCCAGGTAACTTGCATTTCCGGTTGGGCTTTTGAAGTAACTCACCAATTGGCTGCTAGCCGCCCCGTTCACTGTCAACGTTGATGCCGACAGAGAAGTGAAGGATCCGGTTGCAGGTGTCGACGGGCCCACATTTACGCCATTTAGGTTTGTTACCGTTGAGCCGAGCGCCTGTGCAGTAGAACCGAATGTGATGCCGCTATTCGTCAAATATGAATTTCCGATATTGCCGGCGCCGATCACCCCCAACACCTGGGATCCGGTTGCTATGCTTGGTACTCCGGTAGCCGTCGTGTTCCAGTAAAGTCCTGTTGCCAAGCTACTTAGCGTGGTGCCGTTTACGGCCTTTACTGTAGCCGCCGAGCTTCCCGGACCACTTGCTACCACATCACCGGTCAATGCCGTTATCGTTCCACACAATGCGCCGGCATCTACCGTATTGCCGCTTGCGTCGTATTGTACGCAATGGCCAGTCGTGGTGGTTCCGGTGCTCAACTGAACCTTAGATCCATTGCCTTGTACCGGCGCGATCGACAATATTCCCGTGCCTGTGGTGTTGTATAGTACCCCGGAAGCAAGACCGGCCAGCGAGGTCCCGTTGATCCTGGAAACCGTTACGACGTTACTGCCGCTCGTTGTGGCGTCTCCTGACAACTCCGAAGCTGTCATTGCGCTCGGCCCGCCACGCACTAGCCCAGTGAGAGTGCTTGCTGTTCCGGTCCCACCATTACCCACTGGAAGCGTTCCAGATACATCGGCCGTCAAGCTGACAGCGGAACTAGTGACCACCTGATTACCACCGGCGAAGTGAGCAACGCCGACTCCAGGCAGGTAAGATGTCACGCAACCGGGACAGCCGAGCGTGATAGCTCCGGATGTTACGGGTCCGCCGGTTACAGGCGAATTGGTCGTGATTGAGGTTATTGTGCCCGGCGTGTGGCATGATCCGTCCGCACCCAGATACTGCGTGCCCGAGCATCCACTGAAAAGGCTGATGATCACGCTGGGGCTCGTGACGATCGATGGAACGCCGGTCCCATTAGTGTTGAACATCAACCCTGATGCAAGGCTCGCCAACGACGTTCCGTTGATTTTGGCTACGGTTGGGTTCGGATATGAACCGGATAGATCTCCCCCGGCCGGTCCAGATGCCGATGTCGCGTAGGTCAATTGGTAAACATTCCTCAGCCCTGAATACGAAACCGAAACGGTTGAAGCATTAGCTCCGGAAAATGAAAACCTTATGTAATCGTGATACCCATTCGCGGCTCCGACACACAGAGGACTTCCCGCAACGGTTGCAGTCGGGTCCGAGAAATTTGTCCAGCTTCCAGTTGTCGATCCGTCTTGGTACTGGATGGTCACCGACCATGTTCCGGGGCCAATCGCGCAAAACAGGTGTGCGTTGTTTTGCCGGTACGCCGCACTTCGATTGTCTATGATTGTCCCGCTCGAGCTAGTTATGTTGTCTACGTGCGTCAACTGCACAGTAGCTGGAGGGGCTTGAGCATGTCCGAATCCGGACATGACAATGAGAAGCGTTAGCACTTTTCGCATTATGCGGTCCTCACGAATATGATTTGAGTTCCAGATGCCGGCGGGGTTCCAAGGGTCATCGTTGCTACACCGCTTACCACCGCCATAGTGGAAGGCGCCTGCAGTGCGCCGCCGACGAACCCCAAACAGGCGTAGCAGCCATTTGTAAAAGTGTAGGAAAAAGAAGTCTGGCTTCCATTCGCCGTGGCCACGACGGCGGCATCTGGGCCCTTCACGCATAGTCCGCCGCCGGGACCCACATACAGAACCCCAGTCCTCACTCCGGCCGCACCCGCAGCGGCATCTCCGGTTGGTGCGTTTACGAGAGACGCCGCCAAGCTAGCCAACGTAATCTTGGTAAGCGCCGTGGGGCCAACTCCGAGAACGTTAACCGTATCTGTTTGCCCCTCTGCCGTTCCTATTGCGAGGTCTTGTAGGTACAATTCTCGAAACGTTGCTATCGCCGCTGAAGACATTTATTTCACTCCTCTCGATCCAATCATTTCCTTAGTGATTGCCTTGGCCATATTGACCCCCTCCAGGTAGCGAGCGTGACAATAAATCGCCCGCTGGTTATCTTTCAATTCGCCGTCCGCAGAAAACAATTTAGCCAAAATTCCGTATTTGATATAGCACGCGAAGCTGTCCGGTAGGGCTTCCATGATTGACCCCATGTACACTTGTGACGTGCTCAGCCCGGCCGTTGCCACCGGCATTAAATTGCCCTGTGCTGGGATGATACTGGACAGCGTTCCAATGCCGAGGTTGGCCGGCAATAACGCCATCGTTCCGGAGTCTGCAGAAAGAGTTCCATAGCCTGCATTGGTGAAGGATATGGAAATTGTTCCATTGTTGAATGCCGACAGCGTTCCGTATCCCCCCAAGCCCGTTGATTCGTATACGGTCGAACCCGTACCGTCTGGCGCCGGAATAACAACGAAGCTTTTCATCTTGGTCCTGTCCTGTCTCCACTCCCACGGCGTCCCTACCATCTGTTGCCATACCGGATTCTCTCGGTCAAGATCGAATCCATCGGTGGTGAAGAGAGCTACCTGGTCGGAAAATACCTCCTGGACATCATTGGCCGAATTGATCACGTTGTAGGTGCTCACTCCAAATTGCTGGAGAATCCCACATGCCCTCTTGACCAATCCCGCTTGCTGAAGAAAGTCCGTGATCACAACTTGATAGGTGGCCAGCAGGTCCGCCTCGGTAATAATGCCGAGTTGCGGCCCTCCGCCGGCAGTGAAGTCCCCATTGATATACGGCTCGAGAATGACATCGCAAACCGCCGAGATGATGGTCCCCACCAAGACAGCCATTTATTTTTGATTCTCCACTTCGACAAAGTATCGAGGGTTGATCTGCAATTGCCACATCTGAAGTTCGCCCATGCGCTTTTGAAACTTCTGAAACAGCTTGCTTGCGTCGGCAAAGATTTTTCCGCCTTCCGTTAGGACCAACGTATAGAACGCGTAGTCCTCGATCAACTCCATCCAGCTATCTGAAAGTTGGGCCACGTCGGTACTGGCTGCGAGCACCGGCGGCTCCACCACCCCAACCACTTCCAGTTGCCGGCCACCCGTCGTATCCGCCGGCGTCAGCACAAACAACCGAATTCCAATCGGCACCCAATACAGCGGAGACCCGTCCTGCAGTTGATCATTGCGCAAGAAGTTAGTCACCATCCGGCAAGTATCCGACAGCGGCGACTTGTAGATCATGCGCTGATCAATGTACACCTGCATCGGGAAGATCATGTTGTTCGGGATGTTATAGAAAAATCGATTGGCCACGCTGAGCCCGATCTGCAGGGTGGTCTGGTAATACCCGGTGAACAGATTGAGAACTTGCAGGGCCTCGTTGATCGCATTGGTTACCTGGTACTCAGGGTAGAAGAGTGAATTATCCTCTACCCTTCGATACACACGAGCCTGCAGTTCAGAAAGCGGAATCGAGGGCAATACTAGTCCTTCCTGACACCCTGCCCTTGAACGAACGTGCTTGCTCCGGAATAATGCCGGCGGCGGCCTTCTTCCAGAACGTGGTGATCCCTGAACGTCTGCTCGTTCCAGTTGGGAGGCCCACCTCGTTTCACCTCGTCACAGTTGGCGTGCATTCGGTTTTGGGCTTGAATGCGTTCTTGGTCGAAAGAGTGAATTCCGGCCGGGATCTTGTTCACTGGAGACAGATTGCCGTCCATCCTGCGATCCGTCAATTGCCCGTTGTCTTTGGCTTTTTTCATGTGCTTCCCTTTCTCCGTCTGGTTAGAAATACCCAAGAATCGCTTGGATGTCATGGCTCTGGCCGAACTTACTATTCAGGCTGAAGCCCCACAATTGATCCATCGCCGTCGTGTAATTTCGGACAGCCTTGCTTTCGTCTGCGTTAACGGCGGCCTCGAGCGCGGAAGTGAAGCGCTGAAGCCAATACTTTGATCCAACCGGGTCGTAGTATTCGTCCGTCTTCCCCAGCTTGGTGATCAACGCATCCGCCGTGGCGCCATAAACGAATACGGAGGGATTGATGAACCATGGCGGTTTGTCGCTGGGCTTTTTCATCTCCGGCCACTGGGCGCAATAGATGTACGGCAACTGTCGCGCGGAAACGCTTGTCGGGTAAATCTCGTACTGCATGTTTCCGTTGCTGTCCGGGATTCTATCGACCAAGCATTGTGGTTCCCCACTCGAACTGCGCTGTGGGTCAATACAGTCGATCTGCCGCTGGCTTACATGGAACTCGAGCGGTATTCCCTGAACCGGATCCTTGACACTGAGGAAGTCCTTGAAGTCCGAAGGCATCGTACAGTAGACCTTCAGGATTGAATAGTTCGTCGCGCTCACACTGGGCCCACCGAACTGCTGGTCCATTATGATCTCAGTCGGACTCACGACAGCGTTGACCGTGAATATCGGTTGGTACGAAGCCATCTGGATTTGAAGTTGAGTCAGTGACGAGCATGTCAATGTCGCGATGGTGCCCGACTGGGGATTGTTCTGGCTGCCGTTGTGGGTGAATTGAAACTGAGCCAAAAACGATGTTTGCCCAACCTGTACGACCGAGACTACTTCTTGGGATGGCGTACCCGCGTCAACCAGAAGAAGCGTATCCCCAGTGATTCCATTCATGGACGCTGGGGTCACCCACTGATAACCGATCGCGCTCACTCCGGTCGTTAGCGTCGTATTCACCAGGTCCGCCACCGGCCACCCGGTCCCACTTCCGATCAAGAGGTTCGATTGATAGCTTGCCGAAACCGTTCCGGTCGTGTACGGGTTGGGGATAGAGATGATGCCATTACGCATCATGTCCGACCAGAATGGCCTGGCGTCGATCGCTTCCCGCACCCGATCGTTTAGCCAATTACGGCACTGCTCGGGCTTGGCGTTCGGCTTTATTTGCTGAACCCGTCCAACCATCGTTGAGAGCGTATCTGGATAAATGGCCATTCAGTACCTGTTAATTGAAAAAGCCCGCCCCATGTCCGAATCCGGATATAGAGCGGGCCATCATGATTGCGATCCCCCGTCTAAGTGCTGGAGACGAAGTAGAAAACATAGATCTCGATAACTCCCGCCGTCAATGCGGCCGTTGCTACCGTTGCAGTGATACTGCCGGCTGCGGTCAACTTGACCCAAGTAGACGCAGTTTGCGGAACCGGAATGCCCTGCACGAATGCTCCGGCCGTAAATGACGCCTTACCGGTTGCGGCCAGCAGTGAATTTGCGGACGATCCGGCCGAGGTCCCAATTGCAACCGTGGCCGCGCCACCCGAAGTCACTGCGGTGGTCGACTGGATAGACACGTTCACGATCACCGCGTTTGCGGGGAGCGTGACGTTGTTGGCCGGCGTGATCGCGCCGACCGCCCCGCCATCATTGGCAAAGCTGTACTGCGCGTGCCCGATCAGTTGCGGGCTGGTGCCGAACTGGGTGTTCGTTGCGATCGACAGCGGTAGCCAGGTTCCCGGCGTACCACCTGTGATGCAGATCCACGCGAATACGTTCGATGTGGCCGACGGGGCCTTGTTGAAAATGATATCGCCCTGGGCGAAAGTACCGTCCGTGGACAGTGTGGGATACCCGGTGCCCGAGTACCACGAGTTGTTCCCATTCGGGGATAACAGTCTGGCTGGATCGTATTGAGCGGCCATGGTTCCCCTTTATTCACTTGGACTGGTGACGTCCGTAAACATCACGTAAATATCCACCGAGCCGGCCGTTAGCACGTTCAGGTTTCCGCCTGTCGCAGTGAACCGAGCAAAGACTTGGCTGGGGGTGATCTGGCCGCATTTGAACAGGCCACCGGTTTCCAACAGCACCGTGTCTCCAGTTGCCTGGAAAATGTCCTGAGTGTTGGTGAACTGAGTGTTACTGATCGAATTTCCGACGCTGACCGTGAGGGCAGTGAGCGGACCCGTTCCGGTGAACGCCGTGGTGTGGTGAATACAGACACCGAGAATCTTTGCCGCTTGATTCAGTAGGTATCCCTGCACTGGGCTTGTCGTCGGCTGAATCGGCGCATTTGTCAAGGACGACACCGCCAAGTTCACATTGCCGGCCGTCACCGCTCCAAGCGCGATCAGGTTGGGGTCGTTGTAGGGGATGGTGAACTTGCGAAGTGTCACCAACCCGCCGAGGCCAACTGCTACGTCTGTGATAGTCATGTTCTTTGGTCTCCTTTCTCTTTCTTCCTTAGAACAGCGTGCTCAGGATCTTGGCCGAGGTTCTGGGGTTGGGGCACACGATGTTGGAGCCGCAGAGGAATTCTCCGGCCACGTCGATCGAATTGACCTGTTCCTTGAAACCGGTGAATCCGAACTGGAACTTGGGGTTGGTGCTGAAGTACCACTCGATGTAATCGGTGTTCAGCAGGAACATGACTCCGGAGGTGCCGGTCGGCATGTACTTGTCAACCACGACATCCGCCGCGTTGAATCGGAACGACTGGAACCCGGTGGTCGCCATGTCGCCGTTGGGGTCAGGGTAACGCTGGCTGGGCTGCAGCGCATTCCAAATGAAGTTCCAGCCGTTCTGTGTCGACGGGATCAAATCCGGATGGTCGGCGCCGAACCACGCTTGTCCGTAAGCCGAGTTCACGGTCTGCAACTGGAAGCTGGTCATGGTCGCGGTGTACGCGTTCAGGCCACCGACCGTTCCAACTGGCACGATGTCCGCACGGTTGATGCCGCCGACCGAGGGATACAGGTTGCCGTCGTCGATCCACTCCGAAAAACCGTTCAGGTACTTGGTGCGGCCGCTGGTCGACGTGCCGTCCAGGTACATGTTGGTCCCCATCAGTTTCGCCATCTTCATGGACGCGTTGAGGAACTTGGTTTCGACCTGGCTGAAGATCGCCTCCGGCCCGTCGTTCAGCATGCTGTCGTAACCGTACAGCGCGATGGTCACGTAGCACAGCTTCATGTTGTTGACCAGGGCCGTGTCCGTGGTCACGAAGTCGATGTTCATCGCTTCACCACGGTTGACGAAATCACCGTTCAGTTCGCCAACGATGATCGGCCGCTGAATTTGCGTACCACCGGTGAACCGCTGCCGCTGCTTGGTCTGAAGGCGCGTAAAGACAGGACTATTTTTAAAGATTGTGTCGCTTGTCCTGGGTACGATAAATGGGACGGTGTAGCTGTTGATTTCCGTGAGGGTTAGGGCCACGTTAATTCTCCTTGACAGTGACTAGTTCTTGCGAACTAGGGGTTGTGGGTAAAGGTTTTCCCCCGCCAAGATACTCGGGAGTCCGGCCACCACTCACTGTCCCCTGCTCGTGGTGTCGAGATGAAATAGAGCGATAGTTCATTGTTCGTCCCTACGCCGTTCCTCCGGCGCTTTGCTTTGCGTAATCGGCCGCGATGGCCGACGCCAAGGCGCCAGAACCGAGTGGCGCCGTAATCTTGTCGAGCGATGCGGCCGGGTCTCCGCCCTTGGCACGTTCCATCGCCGCCTTCTGCATGTGGCCCATTACGGGCGCTCCGTTGTCAGTAGGCTGGCCGGCGCTGTTCGCGACGGTCTTCTTTTCTTCGATCTGCTTGTTCAGTTCTTCCACTTGCTGCTGCGCTTTCTTGACCTGCAACTCAGCGCGCTTCGGTGCGATGAACTTCTCGTAAGCAGCCGGAATGTCCGCGATCGCTTCTGGTGTTGCGATCGTCTTGTAGAACGCCTCGAAATCCATGTCCTCGTTGAATTCCCGCTCGAACTTCCGGATGAACGGGGTCGCCTTCACGTAGATATGCTCGAACGCCTTTGCCTGGTTTTGCAGGCCGGTCGTGAGTCCGTTAGAGTCGACGAGATTGAGTTGCTTAGCGAACTGCTCAATGTCGCCCTTCTTCACGTATCCCTCGCGCACGAGGTTCTGTTGGATCTCGTCAAATGTCATTTCGTTACCTGTCCCTTGTGATGCCATCAACTCTGCTACCCTTGCTTCTGCTGCATTGAGTCGATCGTAGGCCGCCTTCTGCGCCTTCGTCATTTTCGACTCACCGTCCCAGTGTTGATCCCGCCACGCCTCCCAAGCGGTCAACTGTTCCCTGTCCTGCTTGTACTCGATCTCCTTGGCGGTGAGTTCATTCATCCTGCGAGAAAACTCTCGCTGCGCCAAGACGGCCTTTTCCAAGCCTGGATACTTCTTTGCATACCCCGCCAGTACCTCGCGGTCTGTGGAGTCCGTCACCTGCTCTGCAAGTACATCGTCAAAAATGCCCATGGTTGTCCCTGTCCCTTACTCGAAATCCATGTCCGAATCCGGACATGCCTTACTAGGCGGCCATGTTGACCGCCGCGCCCTCGGCAGGATTCGGGACATCGGCGCCGCCCGCACCATCTCCCTGCTCCTGACCTTGCTGCGCTCCTGCCTGGGGTGCCTGTCCCGGGACACTCTGACCGGCGCGCTTCTTCATTTCCATGACTTCCTTCTGAAAGGCTTTGCCTACTTGAGCGATAGGCCCGAGCAATGCCTTCAGTTCAGGCTTGAGAGAACTCACCAGCGTATTCACGTCGGACGTCCACTTCTCAAGCTCGCTGATTTTCTGGCCCAGTTGGTCGACCAGTTCTCCGCCGGCCTGCTGAGTGCCGGGCTGAGCGCCGGATCCATGCTGCGCGGCAGCAAGCATCATGGGAGAGATTTGCTGTCTCCGAACTTGCGGCGGCTGCGGCGGCGTGTACTGATCGGCCATTTACTTACGCTTTCCCTTGCCCGAGATCTGTGACTGCGCGACCGCACGTTCCGAAAACGGAATGCGATCATTGCTGTTCCAGACCTTCTGCGGCGCGCGATTCAGTGGCGACTGCTCGCCAATCGTCTGAAACGCTCCGCTTTTCGGGTTTGCTGAAGGCGAGGCGATCGGCTTGCGCCCGAGACTAGCCTCCGTGCCGATGGGCTCGAACTGGCCACTCCGGGGGTTGGACGACGGAGAAGAGACAGGCTTGGTTCCCAATCCCTGTTGCGTTCCGATGGTGTCAAAATTTTTGCTCGGCATGTTTTCCTTTTCCACTGTGCTGAGAGTGAGCCGGGCAGCCCGTCCTAAAGGGAAGAGGGCCGCCCTAGTTCAACTACGCCCGGCAAACTACTTACGGGCGTGCTTGGCCTTGCGGCCGGCCTTTTTGCGTGCCATGGTGGTTGCTCCCCTTTCCCTATATTCGCCCGCGTACTTATCACGAACGTCGCGGTGATTCTAGCAGGGAAATAATTAAATCGCAAATGTCAATGGAAAATGTTTGTCACAAAAAAACGGCCGACCCGAAGGCCGGCCAGGGTTAAGTGGGAAGGCATTACATGCGCTCCTTCTTCATTCTTTTGGACTTCTTGCGACCCTTTGCCATGTCTGGATCCCTCCTTCCTTGGCAGAGTTGATTCATCGCCCGGAAGTCTAGCAGGTCAAATAAGTAGGGTCAAACAAAAAAACCGGCCGACGCTACGTTACCGTAGTTCGTCGGCCGGGTACTGCCATCGGCTATGGGGTGTGTTGGTGGCGCGGGCTGGATTTGAACCAGCGGCCTAATGGTTATGAGCCATTCGAGCTACCTGACTGCTCTACCGCGCTGCGAAATTCCAATGTATCATGTCCGGCGTTATTTTCCATCCCGTTATGCCCTTAAGGCTGGGAGTACTGTATCGCCATTAAGGACCGGAGTGTGGCGTGCCCGGTCCGCCGGAACATTATTGGGTCTTCGTCTGTGTATCGGTCACTGGTGGCTTGTCGTCACTTGTAGTGGTCGTAGTGGTCGCGCCAGGTGAACTGCGCGAAATGCCGCCGAGAACACCCGCCAGCGTAGTGGCGATCGTACCCAGGGCCAGCATTACCGGCTCAGTCCCGGTACAACCTTTAGAGGCCACGAGGATACCCATGAGGACAAGAGTTGTCAGAAAGGCCAAAAATACCAATACTCTATCGTTAATGTGCGGCATATCGGCCCGTATCCTAGCAGGTCGCGTCAACGACGTCAAACATCCTTACCGTTGCGCTGTCCCCTGGTTGCGCGCGGGGTCCGGCCGCCACTCGACTTGCCACCCCCGGATCCATGCAGCCCCATTTGGGCCTCCTCGGACATCTCCTTCAGGATTTGCTGGGAGTTGCTGATGCCGAGCTTACGGTGAAGTTCCTGCAGGGAGATGGCGCCAAGCTTGTAAAGCTGCGCGGCCAGCGTCTTGTCTCGATCCTTACTCCTGCCGTCCAGCGAGCCCTCGGATATGCGAAGCGCGAAATTGGTCCAATGCGCATACTCGTCACCCATGGCTGGGGCAAGGCTACCGGCTTTGTAATCGAAGTCATTCCAGGTCTGCCCATCCGCTCCCAGCATCCTCATCCGGGTTGATCGGTCGAAGTACTGGATGATATTGGAAACCGCCTGCTCGCCGGCCTTGGTCAGCATGTTTGCAATAAACTTGCTCTCGAGCCGAAATTGAGAAGTCTGTGAATCACGTATTGCCTCGATCGCATCGCCGCCGGGAACCTGTTTCTTCTTTGTCAAGGACGACACGTCAAGGATGCCGGCCGCCTTGTCAAACCGGGGCTGCAGGTATTGGGACAGGAACTGGAACACGTATCCCGGCAAATCCACGGCTCCACTGAACCGAAGGTCAGCGGTCGGGTTGGCGTTTGGATTCATCCTGAGTTTCGAGCCCGGCCTGTTCGGGTAGTACTTTTCCCAGTCCGCGTCGTTGATGGCGCCCTTGCGCGTGATAACGGTTTGATTCAGGGCCTTCTTGATGTTGTCCAGGGTGCCGGCGCCAATGTCGTTGATCGCTTTGTTGAGCGGCACTAGGGGGCGATACTTGCTTGCCCCACCCGGCGCCCACACCACCGGGTTCAAGCTTAACTCCGCAAACGGGAATCTTCCGTGCCAGTACGGACTTGGGCCGTCGTACATGATGCGATCGCCCGCGAATACGATAAGACGCTTGCGCGGCCATAGCCGCTGACCGGGTTTCACCACGTAGTGGTAATTGTGAAGGGCCTCTGAAATGTACGGGTTTTTTACCAACACGTCGTGCTGCGAGTTGTTGGTCTCGAAATCATCGACCCAGAACTCCTGCAGTTCCACCGCCGGGAATGTCTGTACTTCATTGGCCGCTGGGTTTAGTGATACGCGCGATCCCATCGCCCGGCGCATACTTGGCGACAACGAATTCCAAGTGTACTCGCTCATGTTGCCCGGCCGCTGAAATGTGTTCGTGCCGGTAGTGGCCAGCATGTTGGCACTCGATTGATTCTCGATGCCATCTGCCCGGGCCCCCCAGATATTCTTGAAATACGACGGCGGCTTTAGGGTTCGGTACAGCACCGCGCTCGATTCCTGGATATCCCCGTTGCACTGAATCGGAAGCACCGTATCCATGCCGCACGCCGTCGTGATCAATTTCCCTGGCGATACCGCTCCGAGCTTCCAGAAGCCACGACCGAACAGTGAATGGTCGACCAGTTGGATGAGGCTCATCCCCATGTTCCGGCGAGACCATTCCGCATGGATGACGTCGTTGATGATCTTGGCTTGCTGCTGATATTCCCCTACCGCCGATGATACGTCGATCGTCGGATTGATGTCGGTAAGCTGTGCCAATGTGTCTTGCCGGCAATCTCCCAGCTTGTTGTCGACGAACGAGGATAGGTACTTCGCGCGCTCTCGAGGCCACATATCGCCATTCAAGTGCGCAATGTACGAAGCGATTTCCGACCACTCAAGACTCGCCTGGAGTTCGACGATCGCTTGCTGTTTGGCGGATTCCCGCCACGATAGCAGACGACTCTTGTAATCCGAGTCCGGAGCGATCTCGGAGCCGGACTTTTCCCGGTAGTACGGCGCGCGTGGTATCGGCGTTACGGACATTCAGTCCACGCTATTCTAGCAGTCTCACCAGCACCCCGGCATACCCCGAGTACTGTAAGACTTTCCGTCATCACCGATTTCCATGGGCCCGACGTCTTTGGGATTCGTCAAACCCTCTTCGCGGCAGAAACGCTTTTGGTCCTCGAAGGTCTCAATCCAGACGGGCTCCGGTTTTCCGCTTAAGCTGCTTCGCCGGCGCCACGCTTGGTGGCCATCCACCTTGGTGTTGTAGCGTTCCAGTCTCGGATCCCCGTACTTAGATGTCGAGATCACCCCGGTGAACACAACGGCGAACTGGGAAACCAGTCGCCGGCGCTCGCCGCCACATGCGGAACATGGTGCTTCTGGGCTTGTTGATAGCGGGTAGTAGTGCTCTTCCGGATTGCGGCACTCCGGATCGCACGCGGGGCAATACCCCTCGTACATCGGCATTACGCCGGAACCGCCTCTTTGGTTGTCGCCAAGCCAAACAGGTCGCCGTCCGCCTCTGCGATCTTTTCCTTCACCAACTGAACAATGTCCTCACCGGTGAATACATCGCGACCCATTACCTGACGCAAGTACCGGTCGGCCGCTTCCGACAGTAGGATACGCCGGGGCTGGATGGACATCTGGTAGAACCAACCATTGTCGACAGCGGTGTCCATCATCTGCTGGACCAATGCGCTGAGGGTAATGCCCTGCTGCTTGGCAGTATCCTCGAAAGATCCTACCCAGGATGGATCCGCAACCCACTCGACCACTACTCCGCCACCGCGCCGGCCCGCCGCTTTCTCTGCCGCCTTGATGATTGCCTCACCGGTGGTTTCCCCCAGGATGGACTGAATGCGACTCGCTTGGTCTGCGGTCAACATGAGGCCGCCGTCTGCCAGTTCGTTGAGTAGGCCGGTGGCGATGCCGGCAACCTTCTCGCCAATCTGAAGAGATTGCTGAACGCTTCGGTCGATCTTGCTAACGCGGTCTTCTCGCAAAGCGATACTCAGCGAGAACTGTGTTTCTTTTTTACTGGTTGCCATTGGCGGTCTCCGGCTTCTTAGCAAGTGGCACGACCACCATATGCTCCAAGCACTCCACTGCAATCAATCCCGCCGTCTCCTCCTGCGCATCCGTGGTGCGAAGGAAGTGCAGAAATAAACCATCGTCTGTATAGGTGAATCTATCAGCGATGATGTCAACAAATCCATTGGTGGTTCTTGCTGCGTACTTGTTCATTGCGTCCCTGTCCCTCTCGAATTCATTCTAAGGCATTGAGGATTCTTTTTCTGAGTAGGTTGCGCTTGATCCTTATTGGTGTCACAATTAGGCATGGAAAGAAAGAGGGCTACGGGAGGCGGAAGGAAGAAGATTCCGAGCCCCTGTCCGTATTGCCGAAAGAAATTAGGCGTTCGAGAGCTACGCTCACACATGCCACAGTGCCCGCAAAAGCCATCATGAAGCTCACCTATAAATACAGGATCTACCCGACGAAGCCGCAGGTCGCGTTCCTGGACGGTCAACTTCGGGAAGCGTGCGAACACTTTACAACGCAGCCCTTGAGGAGCGCATTGGCGCTTGGGATGCATGCCGCAAATCGATAACGTTCTTCGACCAGTCTAGGCAGGTCAAGCCGATGCGCGAAGACGGCTGCCTAACACTGGCAAACTTCCGATGCTGTGAGGATGTGCTTAGGCGGGTAGATAGAGGCTGTTAGCTCATGCGTTGCCTGAGAAGCCGCAAGGTGTTTCACGGACACAGCCATTCTACAGCTACATCATCTCGTAGTCTAACTTGAAACCCTCAGCCGCCATTTCTTCGGCCGTTTTCCCCATGTCGTTCCAATCCACTTTGGCCGGCAAGTTCTCTTCAACGCCGGTCCTCTTAGCGGTGTGGATCCTGCAGCCGCAGTCTTCATTTGGGCAGTTCCATTCCGAGTTCGGATTGGCCGATCCCCACGTCGCGCCACAACGCGTGCATTCCATTTCCCATGGAAAAGCACCCCGAATTTCCTCCCGCGTCTTGCGAATGGGAATGTACCCCAGGTTCTCATCGAAGTCCGTTTCGTGGGCCGTGTACAGTGCGATCATTGCACTTATAAGGCAATCGTCAAAGAACCCGAAGCTGGCTGATCCTGATCGATCATCGAAATCGTCCTTCTGAAAAGTTTTCATTTCGTTCGCTGTTACCTCGTCCTGGATCACGTACAAGCGTTCGCGAAGGAATTTCACCATGGTCTGCCATAAGCGCGGCTTGGTGGTCATGGTCGTGTACCAGTGAACCTTGGTGGCCCGGGGATTCGTGGAGTCCAAGTGTTTCCACTGAAACAAGTTCGGGTACTGCAACTGGAACCGTGCCGTGTTCGCGCACGAATCGTACTTGTTGTACTCGATTGAGAGCATCGCCTCGTTGTACATCTTACCCATCTGGGTCAGCGGTTTCGCAAAAGCGATCGGATCAATCGTGTTACTCCGGTAGACAGCCACTTGCACGTCGGCGTTTGGGGCTTTACCTACGCGGTTGATGCAGCCTACTGAGTAATCCGATTCTCCGCCAAGGCCCTCGGAAACATCCCCTCCGATCACATAGTCGTAATTCGGCATTGGCCATTCCCAGATTCTCAGTGGCGCCCCGTCGTAGGTATGGTCGACAGTACAGCCGTCACACCAACAAGTGACAATATCTCCTCGTGATTTGACCCCGTGAAACTTTCCTTGTTCATCCAGGTCACCCTCCGCGATCGGTGGACGCACGCAATTATTGACCCACGATTGAACTTCCGTTGGAAAAACATTATACCCACTAATTTGCCAGCTCTCTTCGGCCGTGCTTGATTGTTCTTCGCGTAGTGTTTTCAAAGATTTAACGTCTTTTTCGGCGTTCATCCGGCGCCATTCCATCCAACACAGCTGCTCATCCGCAAGTTGGTACGTACGAAGAATTCCAGCGGTGCAAGCTTGGCACGCGAAATCCACTAACGAAACGCCCCTGTCCATGGATTCGCGCCACGCCCCGCATCCGTCACACCTAACCCACTCACTGGCAATCCTAATGGACATATCTCGCTCAGGCAGTTGAATTTTCCACCCACTGGCCGGAGCCATTACGTGACGCCTATCAAAAAACCAAGGAAGAAACACAGGCACCCAATCTGCGCGCTCCTTCAGTTCTACGTTTTTTCTCCACAGACGATGGGAATACGATCCTGCTCCGCGTCCAGTGGACTCAAGGATCGCGAAGGTTTGCGGTCCATCGGCTAGCGCGTTGCCAAGATCCCCCTCAATGCACTCTTGAGCCTTGTCTTGGTCCCAATCTGAATACTCGGATAAATGCGCCGCGTTGATGGTGATGCCCTGTCCGATACCGGACATCTGGGTTGCCGCCTGCACTGAAATCATACTCTTCATCCCCGGAGAAGTGCGGCGCTGGTCGGGGTCTGGATTATCAAACAGTAAGCCGTCTTCCTGTTTTCGCGATGCAATATCCGGCTTCAGCCACCACGGCATCTGGTCGTAGATGTGGAGCATAATGGCGAACAGGTACGACGCATGGTCCGGCCGATTACTGACTACTATCGCATTCGTGTTCGAGAAGAACATCGTGCGCCAAGCTACCAATGCTTCTATCAAAGTTGAACACCCTAATTGACGCGCCTTTAAAATCATCAACTTCTGAGACCTTCCTTGATCTCGAAGTTTACGGATTTCATCAAGAATCAACTCCTGGGATTCCCATAGGGTGAACAGCTTGTCGTTTCGTTTTTTATCGATGATCCAGAAGTAGTTGCGAGCGGCGTAGTTGAAATCCTTGCGGCACTTGCGGGTCTCGCCCGCAATGACTTCAATCTCCTTGCGCGAGAGCGCTCCCAGGTTGCCGACCTTTTCCGGCTGGTCGAAGTGCTTAATGATTTCCGCGATGGCCGGATCACGACCGGTCTTGCGTCCCTCTGATTTAATGATCACGGATTCACCCTACACGTCGATTGCGCCGGTTTTTTCTTCCTGCTCGATCATGCGAACCAAGTTGTCGAACTTGCGGTTACTGCCCACGTTGACTGTCGCGTTGTTGTTCTGCACTGTGTTGTTGATGACAAACCCGCCCTTGCCTTGCAAAATGCCGTAAGCTTCTCCAGCCATTCGCATGGTCGGTACATCTCCGGCCGTGACGCCCTCGAGTAGGCTTTGGAAGAACTCGGTTAGAACAGCCTTGCCGTAGCCATTGACTACGGCCTCTGTCAGCTTGGAGAGCCCTTTGGAACTCGGACGCCGCATCTCGGGAAGTTTGGCGAGGGTGACTTTCGGCGGGACGCGCGCCGGGGCCTTAGGTTCTTCCGGCGGCGGATCGGTTGGGGGTGGTCCACCGGCTGGCGGCATAATGACTACGCGCGGCCCGCGCTTTCTCTTGATCGGCACGTTGATATTCTAGCGCAACACCGATATGTGTTCACTTGTAATTAGTCAACGGATTGGTGTAGTCTCCTAGGTGGAGACGCAATGCTAATTGAAACGATGCTGTTGATTGGGCTCGCCCAGGACAAACTCAAAGACGCGCCGAAGTTGACACCTGAAGCGAGGCTGGCCATCGCGATGGCCGATGCCAATCTCGCGAGAAATGAGGTGCTACGGACCAAGCTTCAGGCCGCGCTGGACGCTGCGATTGCCGAAGCGAAGAAGCAATGCGGGGGGGAGATTGAAGCGGTCGCCGGGCCAAACGGCGTTCCTGTGGATATCCGGTGTGTCACGCCGAAGGATGCTCCTAAACCGTAGCCATGCACGCCCTGACCGAGCAAGACTTCGCCATCGTTTACGCTATCGTCAAGCGCCACTATTGGCGCATTTGGGACAAAGAGGACTTGATCAGTGATGGCATGGTCGGGCTCGTTGAAGCGGCGAACAAGTACGATGTTTCCTCAGGCGTGCCGTTCAACGCTTATGCCGGTCAGCGGGTCCATGGCGCAATCAGGGACGGACTCAGGCGCATGGACTGGGCGAGACGTGCAGGGCGTGAAGTGGGCTTCGCTGAGCGTCTGGAAACCCGCGTGATGTTCCGTCACGCCATGAGCCGAAGGTGCGAGGAGCCGTTTGAGTACCCCGCTTTTTGGGCGATGGCCGCAGAGGAGCTTCTCCCGCTGGAATTGGCTGTGGTACGCGCTAGGTTCTGTGAAGGTCTATCGCTCAAAGAAACCGCACATGCTCTTGGCTACCGGACCAAGTACGGCTGGAACCACGTTTCTCAGATCCACGCCAGGGCCATTGCGCGGCTTCGGGCGATGGTTCAGTAACCCACACATCCAAACTTAATAACGTCCCCCGATACCGTAGTGCCAGAAAACGTAGCAGTGGTGGTCGTTGATGCGGTCATAAGGATCGTGTCCGCCGTCGTCGTTGTGTCTGATGCCCAACAAGACCATCCATTCGGTGCGGTCAATCCAGTTGCTCCGTCCATAGTCACCGTAACTGTGCATGTTCCTGTAGTGCCGCTGGAGAAACTTCCGGCCGTTGCCCCACCAACCGTAGTCCCGGCGGAACATCCAGAAATTGTAAATTTGGTTCCGCTAGAGGCATACCCTGCCGAGTAGGTAATATCCTGCGCCCTCCCCAGCTGTACACACGAATTGCATGATGCAGTTGCGCTGGAACCGATTACCGTCATGTACGTCTGCTGTGTCGAAGATCCTGGTGCAGAGTAGGAACCGACAAAAGTGTTATTGCTGCCTGTGGTGTTAGCGTTCGTAGCAGAAGTGCCGTATCCAGCCTGATATCCCTGTGCGGAGTTTAGGCTTCCGGTTGTGTTGCTCTGGAGTGCGGCTGCTCCCTGTGCGGAGTTTTGGGCTCCGGTTGTGTTGTTCTGGAGTGCGCTTACTCCCTGTGCGGAGTTTAGGCTTCCGGTTGTGTTGCTCTGGAGTGCGGCTACTCCCTGTGCGGAGTTTTGGACTCCGGTTGTGTTGTTCTGGAGTGCGCTTACTCCCTGTGCGGAGTTTAGGCTTCCGGTTGTGTTGCTGAGGAGTGCGCTTACTCCCTGTGCGGAGTTTTGGTTTCCGGTTGTGTTGTTCAGGAGTGCGGCTACTCCCTGTGCGGAGTTTTGGCTTCCGGTTGTGTTGTTCTGGAGTGCGCTTACTCCCTGTGCGGAGTTTAGGCTTCCGGTTGTGTTGCTGAGGAGTGCGGCTACTCCCTGTGCGGAGTTTTGGACTCCGGTTGTGTTGTTCTGGAGTGCGCTTACTCCCTGTGCGGAGTTTTGGTTTCCGGTTGTGTTGTTCAGGAGTGCGTTGCGGCCAACCGATGAATTATTCAGCGATGCCAAGTATTGTCCAACCTGTAACGACACTGCGCCAGTGCTGTCGGTTAAAGTCAGGTAGTAACTTGGAATGGCGGTTATCCGCTTTACGGAGATCGTGAAGGTTCCAGCGAACGACGATGTCGGGGTGACTATTAAAGCCGCTGAGCTTACCGTTTTGGGTCCGATGGTGGTCGTTCCATTCGATCCGTAATTACCCAGGTCCGTTCCCCCGATACTCACATCCACCGTGCCGCCAGTTACGGATGAAAGCGTAAAAACAAGTTGATATAACTGCCCAGACCCAATACCTGAAATGGTATATGTTAGCGGCGAAGTATTTGAGGCTCCATTTGTGAATGTCGGGAAGGTTCCAGTCCATCCAGTGGAAGTGGTCCCTCCAGATGTAGTTAGCTCAGCACCAAGCGACGCCGAATCTGTCGCTGTTGAGCCAGTTATGATTTGAGCGCCACCCGCAATCGTCAATCCCGGCAGTGATACCGTGCTCGTCCCACTACTCCCGCTATGCGAGAACGTCAGCGTACTGGTCGGATTGGTGCCTGTACTGAGGACGTTTTTTATCGTCCAGACGTCGTTTGCGCCAGCGGACCCGTTGTAGTAGGAACCTTGCGCGATATACCCCGCACTGCTGTAGTTAGTTCCGCTGATTGCTGTTTGCCCGGTCGCGTCGTTAAACCCTCCTTGTCCAAGAATCTGACTGCTGAAAGTTTGAGAACCCGTAAACGTCTGCCCCGCATCTGCCCGCGCCGCTGTGAATGACGTGCTCGGCGTGGTCATGGTGATGGCACCGCTGCCGCCGTTCGCGATGGTCACCGCGTAGTTGGTCCAGGTTACACAGGTGGGGCAGGCGATGGTAACGCTGGTTGTTCCTGTCGCCGTGATGGGACCGGTGCCCGTGATCGCCGTAACAGTGCCACCCTGCCCAATCTTTGCTATCGTTCCATTGCCACATCCAAAGAACGGTCCACCCGTTCCCGCCTGGGTCGAGAAGTATGGCAGGGAAGCGTTCGAGCACGTGCCGCTCGGATCGGTCGACACTACGCGGAACTGAAACGGAACTGGCCCCGGCCCGCTCGGACCGCCTTGCCCAAAGACTACACCATTCGCGAGTAACAACAGGATGAGTGTTCGCATGGCTAGCACACATCCACCACGGGCAAACCCCAGTCGTTGGCATTGTCCGCATCCAGATAGTAGTCGCCAATGTGGTACTTGTTCATGCCAACATCGTGCTGCCACGTCCAGGACTGACCTGGCTGAACAATGCCGATCACGTTCACCAGCGTGGAGCGCACCATGCTCAAGGCGCCAATGTAGATCGGTCCCTTGTTGTTCGCATTCGCCTGAACCGTCCACTTGTTGGCGAACAGGTCTTTGGTGTTGTCTGCGTTTCCTGTGAAGGATGAGTAGTTGACGAGTAGCGAAACCGGCGAACCCGGCGTGGGTACTGCCACTTTACCCAAGCCGAATGGGTTGATTGCGAGATCTGGCATAGTTGCTCCTTCCGGTAGTCCCGGTCGGCAACTATTCTAAACTAGTGAGGACCTCAACCCAAGCGGCGTTTTTCTTCTTCGCTGGGCTCTGTCTTGCCACCGTACATGGCATCCTCTAAGCGTAGGGTTGCCGGCGGCCGGGGGGTGTTGCTCTCGATGTGCCGCTGGCGCGGCCGGTAAATCCCTTTCGCTTGGCGGTGGATCTCCTCCATGAACGTGTCTATCGCGATCACCCGAGTGGTGGTGAAGATAAGAACCTTGGCCTCAAGATCCGCGTACCGAGGTTCGGCATAGCATAGCTTGACGGCCTTTAGCCCGTAGTCCGCTACGACATTGCGAGCAAGCTTGATCTTCTTGATCTCCCCCTCAACCTCGACTTCGAGTACAAAAGTGACCGGGGCCTTTGCGCTAATTTCCGACACAAGCTTTTCCACCGTCCAGTACTCGCGCTCGGGTTCGTCAGTCGCTACGGGTGAAGCTGGAATTTCGTCGTCATCCCAGGGCTCACTGATGTCGGATTGCTCGATTGAGCTAATTGCAATCGGAGCAACGGCTCGCGGCGCCGGCGGTAATACCGGGCGAGGAGCGGCTGATATGGGTGTCGGTGCAGGGGCGGCCGGTGAATCCTCCGAGTCCATCTCCAGGGCCAACTCGATCACGTCTGCGATCTTCCCTGCCCTGGCGCTAGGCTCCATGCCTTCGGACTTCTTTAGGCCCGCCCGAATGGCCGCTTCCATTTTGGATCTCGTCATGATTAGCCTCTCGTGATTTTCATGTTCCGGTACAACCGGTTTTGCTTTACCCGTGCCTCGGCCTCTTCTTGGTCGCAGTTGGCGCTTTCCATCACGGCAAATACTTCGTCATCGAACGCCGCTTTGGTTTCGTCATACTCCATCACGCCGTCTCCGCCGCCACTGAATGCGATCGCCCGGAACTTGTCGATCGATGTGGTCATCGAGCGCAGTGCATCCACCTCATCCTTGGTGAACTGAGTCAACCCCTTGGCGAATTCCGGAAGACACAGAAGCGCTTCTTTGGCTTCTTGCATGTCGGCAGGAAATCCATTGACGGCCTCGGCCAGCGTCTTTACGGTTTCATCTAGGGCCGCTAGCTTATCGGCCATCCCCAAGAAAGCGGAGGCTATATCGAGGGTTGCATTTCGGTGTGCTAGTCCGCTTGCCTGAAGCGTTTCCGATGCCTTGGCCACCTCTCGGAATAATTTAAACGCAGCATACGCAGCAACTGCAGTCACCAGTAGGACCACCATGGATACTACCGTGACGGCAACCGCAAGAACGATTGTGTTCATGCGGTTAGAATAGCACGCCGTCAACGGAATCGAGTATGATGTAGGGTATGCCGAAGAAAAAACTGCCCGATACTGAACGACGCGTGGGGGTGTGGGGTCGAGTCCTTCCATCTACCAAGCAGGCCCTCGAGGCGATGGGGTGTAGTAACCTTGGCCGGGCGATCGACATGTTGGTCATGACGACAGCGCCGAAGGTAAAAAAATAGCCAGCGCGAGGTCCGGACTTGTCCTTCTCGCCACTGGCTATTAGTGAAAGTGAGGGACGGTCACTCCCACACGGTTATAATGTCCGAATTCGGACTTGGAGTCAACTAGCGGTATCTTTGATCGAGGCGGACGCCGCTTGGTCCTCCTGTTCGGCCGGCCCCTCTAGGATTGCCAGCATTCGATCCTGGAGATCCAAAATCTTATTTGTCACTGCAGTTTGCTCTCGAAGGATAGTCGACATGTTGTCGAATAGTTCTGCCAAGTGCCTTTTTTGGATATAGGCAAATTGGTCTTCCTTGAACTGCTGTGACAATTCAGCAAACTGCTCGGCGGTTGCCATGCTGATATCTTCGTATTCTTTACTCACGCTAGATTACCGTTCCTTCCTTTAGTTCCACTTGAATTTTACCGTCGACCATTTCCAGCTTTGCCAGCGGGTACTGGCGCACCTCGACTCCCTCCGCCGCTATTACAAGCATCAGATCCTTCTTGGGCACAATGACCAAGCGATGCTTCTTGGTCTCGGCGGCCGAAACAATCGCCGGGAGGTCGATATAGCCGGCCTTGATCCAATCCGTGATCGTCTTCATTTTCTCGTCAAGTGTTTCGACCTTGGTCGGCGCCACCGCCGGGTTTCGTTCCTGAGTGACAACCGGCTTGGTCGCCGGTTCTGCCGCTACCCGGGGCTCCGGGTCTTCTCGGCGAACCGGCTCGGAACTGGGTGCCTGGGGATTTCCAGATTTTGCCTGGCGCTCTTTGGCCGGCTTGTCCGCTTTTCCTGAACGCATCTGTCCAACGAACGAGGCCGATACCCCGCACATTCGAGCTATGCGCTTGTCCGACAGTCTCCGGATCCGCGTATCGGCAAGCGCCATTTTCACCATCTGCCGCTTCTGGGCGTTGGTCACTGCGGCGCCATGGCGAGAGTTTTTACTGAGGGCGAACTCCAGTGCCGCGCTCAGGTTTCCTTCGTGGATCTGGCAGGGGATTCGGTCGCGGCCGGCCTGCTTGTACGCAGCGAGCCGGTGAAACCCATCGCTCACCCAGTTGGGGGAGGATGAATCGGTGGGGTCGCAGAAAACGTCAATCGAGTCCATCTCAACCCCGCTGTCAATTAAATCTCGGTACTCGGCCACTTGGCGCGGATTTAGTCCACCACGAACCTGACACTCTTGTAATTCCGTTATGCTTTCTATTTTCAACACCTTATCTGCCATGCTTCCCTTTCTAACCTACCCTACATGAACCGAAAACCACCGACATTATGGAGCCAATCCAGATGCCCAATAGACATCCAAGGATCGCCTCGATAGCCAACCCCAAACGAAACTCTCCCATACGCTTCACTACGTTTCCCCTTTGTAGAATCGAATTGATGCTTTAGAATACCCGTGATGACATTATCCCTTTCACCCGAAGGCAAGGCGTTCCTCTTTGGAGAAGAGGGCTGTCGACTCTTGGCCTACGAAGATGCCCATCGCTTGCGCTGGCGAATCATGCATATCAGCGAATCGGAAACACCAAAGCGCTTTGCTAATTCCGAGTTCCCCGCTTCGCTGGCGCGAATTTCCCGAACCGCCTCAGCGTTAAGTTTTCTGCTCGGATGGTTATCGCCGCGAAGGTTTACTAATCCAGTCTTCCATTGTAGTTGCGTATTTCTCGAATGGTCACACGTATGACAATATCTAAAGCGGGGATATTTTTTATCAAACAGCAAGAGTCTTGCAGGCTTAATGCTTACCAAGACATCGGCGGAGTTTGGACTATCGGGTGGGGACACGTAGGCAACGTTCGCCCTAACGACACCATTACACAGGAACAGGCTGATGCGCTGTTTCTTCAGGATGTGCAACCCGTGGTCACCGCGCTGAATCAGTGGCTGACGTGGCCGAACGTCAAGCAATGCGAATTTGATGCGTTTTGCTCACTGGCGTACAACATCGGCATCGGCGCTCTCAAAGGTTCGACGGTTCTAAAGCGGTATAATTTCCAAGGCCCTGGTTCCGACACGTCCGAAGCGATTCTCTGGTGGGACAAAGTAAACGGCGTGACATCACAAGAGCTTTTGAACCGTCGCAAGGCGGAGCAGTCCATGTTTCTTGGAAACCCGGCGCCGTATGAACTCGTGCAGTGTAACGATTGAGCCTCGATGTCCATTAATGATGAAGTGAATCTCCAATTCACCAAGGCCGATTCCGACAGGCTCCTACGGATCGAGATGCGCCTTGACCAAGCCGTACTGGGGTTAGCCGCCGTGGAAAATCTAAGAGCTCGAGTTGCCCTGCTCGAACAGGAGGCTCTCATGAGTGATGATTTCCAGGTTGAGCGTGAAAAATTCCAAGCCGCGATTGACTCTTTGAGGCTGAGCAACAATTCAGCATTTGCCGTACTGAAGGTCCTTGCCATGCTAAGCGCTCCGGCCTGCGGCTTCTTGATTATCATCATCCAGCACTTTTGGAAGTGATGCAGAGTCTGCTGTCCCTCCCAGGACGGCCTTTGCCACCTCCATCTCAAGTGCACATGACGGCCCGGTGTAATCTTGACCGTGAACCTTTGCCAGTGTGAGTATTGCTTGATAGCTGGTGTCGCTGCGAATCGCTTCTATCTTGTCATACAGACAACGAAGCGCAACCTCCAGTTCTCGCACTCGATCTTGCAAAAGCGTTTCTAATGCGCGCAAGCCGCCGATGTCCCGCAAGAGATTTACTCTGTCCTCCTCCACTCTCTGAACCATGCGAAGGATTTCAATGCGAGTGCCCCTGCAAATCGTATCGCCAACTTCCCGATCGCGGTCTTTCTGCTGTTCGCTCCATGCGTGTGGGCTCATAGTTCAACCTCCTAGCGGGATTACGGGCATTTACCTTCCCCCTTTGCCGATAACCCAATTCAAAGTGAAAATTATTGACCGCATTTCAACGCCCTGAAATCCTTGGCGCTGGTCTTCTTCAAGGTCCATCAATTGTTCAAGAACTTCAAAAAATACGCCGTTCTATCTCTTCTTTGGTCTTCATGTTTTTCTCCAATTCCGGAATCTTCGGTGGGAGCGGGGAATTGGAGTAACCCGCCCCAGACCGAAATCCGTACAACTATCCCTTGGCCGGGGGACTCTTCTATTTTAGCACGAGCCGTCGCCGTCGCCGGAGCACGAGCCGTCGCCGTCGCCGGAGCCGGAGCCGGAGCCGGAGCCGTAGCCGTAGCCGGAGCCGGAGCCGGAGCCGTCGCCGGAGCCGGAGCCGGAGCCGTCGCCGGAGCCGTAGCCGTAGCCGGAGCACGAGCCGTCGCCGGAGCCGTAGCCGTAGCCGGAGCCGTAGCCGGAGCCGGAGCCGTCGCCGTCGCCGGAGCCGTAGCCGTAGCCGGAGCCGTAGCCGGAGCCGGAGCCGTCGCCGTAGCCGTGATTCCTATTTTTCAATGAATTTGACATAGGTTGCTTCGGCCTCCGGCGTTGTCGGGATGAACTCGATTACATTAGTCAAGTAAACTTCTCCAGTCTGATCTAGGCGGCCTCCCTTGATTCCGTTCTTGGCTACTGCCGAAAGCGAAAGCCCACCGCCTTCCCATTTCCACAATCGCAGGGAGTTTTTAAGTTGTACCTCCATGTCTTTGATGTGCACCACGTCGCCGACATGAACCCCGGCGCTATACGTGCGGATCAAGCACCGACGCCCCATCATTGGGTGTTTCGTCTCAGTTGAGCCAGCCGAAAAAATCGCGGCAAGCTGTTTTGCTTCTCCAATGGTCAATTCGTCTATTTTCATGTTGTCCTCGTTTGGTTGTACCGCAAAATCGTCTAACGCGCGGCTTCGATGGGATCGCCCTGAAACAGTTCTTCTTGCGTATCTTCACCCCAGCCGACCGCTTGCACGTTTGCGCAGTTATTGACGGCCTGCCGGAAGTAGGATGGCTTCAACTCAATGCCGATGCCGCGCCGCCCATTTGCAATATGCGGTCGAGGGTTTTCATGTATGGTCGATTGGGCAAATCACCCGTGACGGGCTTATCCATGCGCTTTAGTGTGGTCACTGTCCAAACTCCAATCTGTACCGCGCGCAGAACTGCTCGTAGTCGTCTACCTGCCAGACCACGGCGCCGCGCCGGCGCTCTTCGGTCTGCCATGCGAACTGATCGCAGGCCGTACAGCGTTGCCGTGGCTTCTTTGTGGCGCAAATGCAATTAGCGAGCTTGCCGGGTGCCTTGAACTCGATCCACAGGTGCGCACAAATACCGCCAGTACCCCCACGCTTGGGGTATCGCAGAAACAGGCAGTCCGCCATCCCTGGCTCGCCTGTCTGGAACTGCCCCTTCATCACCGTGCGTTGCATCCGGATCGCACGCCAGCCCATCGCTTCAAGGTAGGAGCGCACCTGCGCCGTAACATCGGCCTCGCTAAACTTCGGCTTACTTGGCATCGTCGCCCCTTTCAATTACTTCCGCGTTTGCCGCCCACTTGCGCCACTGGGAGAGTGAAATTACTCCACGTGTGGAATATCCACACGTGCCTTCAAAGATCAACGCTGACGGGTAATTTCCCAAATGGGATTTGGCTACTGTCATCACTCGTCGGGTTCGCTTCGCCCGCACCACGTCGCCGGGCATCGGGTCTATCCGGGGATCTCTCACGCTTCCTCCTTAACGCCACGCACATGTTCTATCGCGTGATCCGGGGATGCCGTGCGCCAGTCGGGCCAAGTGCGCGATTCGTTCTTGGTTTGCTTCGCCACTATGGCTTGGATAATATCGCGGGGCTCCCATCCGGCCCTCCATGCGCCGTCAAACGCCAGAATGATGACATCCACCCATTCGCAAACATCCTGATGGTCGGCTTCAATCTCATTAAGCTCTTTGCGGATGTGGTCAATTACTCCCTTGGTCCGAGTGCCTGGGCCGAACGTTTTCCTCGAAAACTCGCGCTGTCGAATCAAATGCGCTTCCATATCAAACATCGTTACTCTTCCCCGGTTCACGCCGCACTGAAATGCTTCATTCTTGATCTGCTCAATTACCTTGAACTCAGCCTCATCGCGCGCCGCCTTCAATATTGACAGCCACTCATGCGTGTCCATCGGGCGTACTTTGTCGTTGTTCATTTCACTCTCCAGTCTTCGGGCAGGATCAGGTTGGCCGGCGGATCAATGAACAGCCCGCGCATCGTTTCTTCCGGGTAGCCAGCCAAGCTAATCATACTGGCACCGTCCTTAATTCGTCCGACTTCTTCTTGAGTTCCGCGAGGAACTTGGACACGCGAGCGATGAGGCATGACTCGCCACAGTAGTGCTCGTAGTTTCCATTAGCATCAAGAAAGGGATCAAAAGCGTCAATGATGATGCCATCGTCCTTTACCCGAGTCGTGAACCAGTGGTTGGCCTGCTTCCGTTCCGCCCCGCATCCGTCGCATGTGAACTTGATCTGCTGCGCCATCACTGCACCCCCAGATACATCACCAGCGCAATCACCGCTGCAATTGCCGCGTAGCCGACCAGCTCCACCACCGTGACGGCGCTTCTTGTGTGGATGATCTCGCGGTCGGCAATGCACTGTTCGCAGTCGCACTCGGGAGGGCACTGCACGATGAACAAGCCAGCGTTCCAGCCGTCGCGGTTCATTGCTTTTCCCCCCACAATCCTTCAATGTCAACCCACAGCAGCCAGCTCCCACCTAAAACCACCCCCACTCCCACATACCACGCCAGTGCAACAACACCCCAAGACACCATTACCGGAAACATCATTGCCGCCGCCATCGACATCCCCACCTCCCAAATCCGCAGGCGCCTTGCTCTATCCGCCTTATTAATGACCACCTCGTTGCGACTCACCACCTCATCCCGAATCGCCTCCGCCAACATCCTCTCCGCCAGGCACAATGCGTTCATCGATGCCTGTATACGATCCAAATCCGCTACATGCTGGCTCGGCCCCCCCTCTAATTCATCCAGCAACGCCGTCGCATCCAATAACTCAATCTTGTACCCACCCAACTTCTCGTAAATACGCGACACATCCCTAATGATCTGACTGACTCCCCTTCTATACATCTCCAATTCCGTGTTATTCACTTTCCCCTTCCAGGCCCCTCAAACGCCGGCATATCCTCTTCCTCCCCCTCACCCACTGATCGCGCAGACTCCAACCACATCCCCACTCCCCGCCTGACCTGCTCTGCCACCGGCACCCCCGTCTTTTCCGCTCTCTCCACTAACGCCCGGTGCTGCTCCTCCTCTATCGTGAACGTGAACCTCACTCGCCTACCTCAAACTGCGACATCAACAACTGCTCCTTATACCACTCCGGCAATCCCGCCGTCGACGCCCGCTGGATATGCGGCCACGCCCACTGAAACAACTGCTCCTTGATCGCTTCCTTACTATCCGCGTCAATATCCGAGCTCACCTCTTTAATCAACAAGCCGATGTCCCGCGCAGAGTTCTCAATCAGCCCCCGCTCCCGGAGATGAATCACCGCCTTCTGCCACCGAGCCGGACTCCGGTACTCCTCTTTCAACATCTCCAAGATGTCCCCCTGCGACTGGTTCGTTTTCTTCCACTCCACCGCGTGGATCTCCTTAAACGCTTCACTCACAAACTTCCCCAGCAGGACCTTCTTATCCTCCCCGTACAACCCGTAATCCGCCGGCTTCACCACCACGCCTTCAATCTTCTGCCCACCCAAGATGCTCTCGGTGTCCAACAACTTCCTCAACACCTCCACATCCTCCAACATCCCCGAGAACAACAGCGGCACCACCCAATCCGCCCCGCATCTGCCGCCTTGTCCCCATAAGAGAGATACGCCTCCTCCCCCACACACACATCGAACACGATCAGGTGCTTCACCGGTACCCGGCTATACATCAACGAATTGTGCTTCGACTTCGCCAAATACTCCGCCCGGTAAGTCCATCCAGGCGTCAGGCTCGGCGCCAACTCCTTCACCACATCGATCGCTCTCGCAAACATCTTCTCCGGCGCAACCACATTCAACTGCGCCCCTTTCGACCGAACCTTAATCTCCCCCGCCTCAGTCACTCCAAACGAGAACTGCGACCCATCCACCTTCTCCTCCACATTTACTGGCACCTTCAACAACCGCTCTATCGCCCTGCGCCCCAAGTTGTAAAGCGACGGGTAACCATGCCAACTGTTCATTTTCGGTTACCTTTCTCCACCGTATGGATAAAAAGCATCATGTGTAATCGACATCACTAGATTACATGTGATGTCAGATAATTGTCAACAGATTGGATTCTGTTTTTTTATTTTTTTTGTGTGAGGCCACACTGGAGACGATCTTTTCCCGCCGGCCGCCCTGGCTAAGAGGAGCTACCCCCTGTGCCTCTCCCCTATATACATCACGTGATGGCGATGGCATGTGATGTCTAGCGATGGCAGCGGATGGCATCGTATGCCCCTAGCATCACGTGATGGCTAGTGATGCAATCTATGGATACCCTGCTACTAGGCGGACACTACACACAACCCACAACCTTAACGAATGCCCTTTAAAATCAACCACTTGCGGCGAATCCACATTTTTGCTTGACAATCCGTTGACGGCTCGGTTATGCTCTCATCAGGTCCGGCGTTACGGACTGAGAAGGAGACACAATGAGAGATGGAAGTAAGGTTGTAGAGAGCTCGCCGCTGCGCGAGATGATAGAGAGGCTGCCCGAGCGCGCCGCGAAGCGGTCCGCCATACTTAGCCGCCGACGTATGGAGGCCTCATGCCTCTAACGCAATGGCCAACATCGGTACAAGAGCGGCAATTGTTAGCTTGCTTGCCGCTGATGGAGGAGTCCAAGGCGCGGGATATCTCGCCGGATGGCCCTGAACGCAAGCCACGGCGTGAGATCGCGCAGGTGGACGTGCCGGACAAACGCGAACGAGCGGAATGCGTCTCGGTCCTGAGGCTGGCAGGGTGTAGGGTGATCAGTTTGGGGGCCTCAGTCCTCTACTGGTAGGTAGCGTGCCACTTCGGTGCATTGGCACTCCCGGTGCGCCGTATGAGGCACACTAATACTAAACCTCAGAAAAGGAACTTACAACCATGGCAACACCACAGACAGCACTCAGCAACACCCAAGCCGATAAGGCTACCGCAAAGGCTCAGGCTCTTATGTCCAGGGCCATCAGCCTAGGCGTATCAGCCGATGATATCCTTGCTCGCATGGGCAAGGGAGAAACCATTGAAGAAATCATTGAGGATCAAGAGTTTGCGCTCTTGGAGGCCAGGGAAAACGCGGAGATTGAAGCGCGCAAGAGAGCAGGAAAACCTGCATTGCTCAACCCGATCCGCGCTGATTTTCCGTTAGGCACGCAGGGCGAGCTAGCCTATCTCAGTGCGCGAGTTGCTTACCTCGAGGCGGCCCGGGAACGCAATGCCGCTGGGAAGATTACCCTCAAAGTGAGCGCAGGCGGAACGGAGCGGAAGGATAAGAACGGTAAGCCAACAGGCGAAAAATCTCCAGGTGGCGCTCTCAGCATATACGGACTGAATCGCTTCCCCATCACGGCTTATCTCAGCGGAGCCGTAGCACTATTCAGCGAAAGTCAGTGCAAGGCCGTGCGCGAGTTTCTGGTTGCCAACTACAGCCAATTCACCCAAAAGGCAGGATCGGAGCTGACGCTCGAACAGGTCAAAGCCAAACTGGCTAGCTAGTCCCGCTCTCAATTCCACACCCTACCAACGCCCTGCTAGTGCAAGCTAGCAGGGCTTTTTCACGTCTAGGCGCATCCAAACGCCCCTGCTATCGGTCTCCGGTAGCAGGGGCGTTTCCGCGTTTCGGGCCCGCCCCATTGTCCGAATCCGGACGAACCCGCTTACGGAATCGCCGCGCCTTGCCAGTTTTCCGCCTCATGGCGCAATCGGAGGTAGCGAGACGTGCCGCGACATCCCGAAGTGCTTCAAATGCCCCTCAGATCGCCTCTTTTTGCGGTTCCGGCATCTGAGCTTCCCGCGCCAAATCTCCGCATTTCCCGCTTCCACGCTAGTGCTAGCTAGTCTAGCACTACTCAAGGCACAGAAGCGATAATCGGCTTGCCCGACTATGAGATTAGCGGGATTGAAGAGAAGCGTGGGGTGGTGGGGATCCGGGCGGTATACCGGGGGAAGGTAGAGTGCCCGCACTGCCAAGGGGAAAGGCTGCGGCTACGGGACAAACGGTTGCGGCAGCCGCGGCATGAGAGCTGGGGAACCCGGCATTGCATGCTGGAGCTGGTGAGCCGGAAGTGGAAGTGTCTGGGATGCGGAAAGAGCTTCTGGCAGAGGTTCCCGGGGATCCTGCCGCGATTGCGGGCGACGGAATCGTTTCGTCGTGCGGTATCGGAGAAGCATTTCGACGGCATCAGCCGCAGCCGGCTGGGAAAGCGGGAAGGGCTTTCCCCGGCCACAATCGAGCGCTGGTTTCTGGATCGACTCCGGCGGCAGGATGCCGAACGCAGCAGTGCCCGCCGCCAGCGCCTTCGCTAGTAGATACCTTCGACCGTACCCCCATCGGGGAAGTGGGCAGTGAGGGCCGCGAAGCGGTCATCTTCGCCGTTGACGAAGATGACTCCGGCGGTGCTTAGCGCCATTATTTCGGCGGCGCTAAGCACCGCCACATCCCCGCCAGGGTAGCGCGCGTTCCGGCGCGCTTCCAGGATGCTTTCCAACTCCCTAGCATCCATCACTTTGCTTGGTAGGCAGGCCTCTGGTGAGCCCAGGCCGAATCCCTCGGGCAGTATTTCTTGCATATTAAAATCTCCTTACATCACCTAATTTACAGCTAGCTGTTTTGAAAGTCAACAGAAAAGTAAGGCCTGACCGCAAAAAAAATAAAGAAAAGGCGAAGATGGTAAAATGCGGGCTGAGCGAGCGAAGATCATGGATGCGCGCAAATGGAGCGCTGGATTGTGCGCGAGGATCGGACAGTGCCGCAACCGAGCCCCGCATGGATAAACGTTTACCTTAGACTCATGCGCGAGGATCGGACAGTGCCGCAACCGAGCCCTGCGTCCGCTACAATATCCGCAGGATGCTGCTATGGCTCCTCAGGTTTTTCCCTTACGTGCGTGGCTTGGAGTACGCTGTGAACAGGCTAATCGATGAGGCAAGGGTACGGGAAAATAACTCGAAGGCGAATGGCAACACGACGCCTTAGACTACCGCTTGCCTATTGCCTAAGCGCCCTGGGTTGCAATTGCGATGGGCCACGCTGTAGGGCGCACAGGTACTTTTTGGTTACGTTCAGGGTTGGCCACGACTGCGAAGTAACGTACTGGCTGTCTCGAAACTAACCCAAGCCGGCGACCGTAGCCAACGCGCGCGAGGGAGAAAAAAATCTTGACGACCTGGCGAAATTGGCGCATGATGATCTTGCCGACTCATTCGGCGCTTAGGAGTTTCACCCAATGCCACGCAAGCTCAGCTATGCGGACCTGGAAGCAGCCTACAAGGCTTCCGACAAAGAGAGAATGATCCTGACGCATGTTGTTCAGGATGCCATGAACAATACGTTTGACTTCAGTTGTACGGTGAAGGAATCAGACCATTCACCCTACGCTGACGCTGACCAAGTGTACCAGTACACTTTCGGCCGGCTGGAGAGTGCTTCTGGTGGGTACGTTCTCATTACGTACATCAACGCTATCACTCACGTGAAGTTCTACGAAGACATGACTAACGAGTGCCATGGAAGGTTCAACTTCCAGATTGACAAGCGGGAGGCTGCCTAAGCCATGCCAAGAGGACTTACCGAAGAGCAGAAACAACACATCGAACAGTGGTGCCAAGCACTTGAGAGTGGGAAGTTCAGGCAGATGCCTGGGGCGCTCTTTGATGACGGCTACTTCTGCGTTTTGGGTGTGGCCTGCGAGATCTCGGGCCTTGGCGATTGGGAGGACGGCTGCTATGTCATCGGCGAGGGCGAGGACAGGATTACCGCAAGTGATTTCCTTCCTGAACCAGTGTTCAATTGGCTTGGCTTAGCGCAGAATCCAATACTCAAACCCGTGCGCGATCTTGGGACTGCCAACGCTGATGGCGTCCCTGCCACGGAGTTGAATGATGACTACAGCGTTCCTTTCCCTGAGTTGGCTGCGGCCATACGGAAAACGTATTTGGATGCCAACTGCCCGCCGGAACTCAAGACCGAAGCCCACTGTCCACGCTGCGGCTTTCCGATCGGCGCAGAACAGTTCGGTGGTCCACCGGATGACCCCATTCGTGACGAAATCTGCGGGCAATGCGTGGATGAACTCTGGCAGGAGGCCAACAATGCCTAACTACGTTCGCACCGATGGGAAACCGTCGCCGCTACAGCAGCAGATCATTGACGGTGAGTATTACTGGGATTGCCTTTCCGAAGCATCCCACTGGATGCGCTTGATTAAACGCAATCCCGAGCCGGAGGTCATCGGACACTATCGCAAGGATTACTCATCTGGCGGCTGGACTGTCGTTATGGTTGGCAGTCGCTACGATCACCGTTCCTGCAAGACCGAGAACGACGCAAGGGAACTTGTCGAACTCTTCGCCTTGAACGCCTTGGAGGTTAGCCGATGACCATGCAACTGACTTCCACCACCATTGCGGCCGTCTCGCCGGAGCGTGCCACGTTCTCAATCCGACGCGGTGAAAAGCAGACAGGCTACACCAACACTTTCCCGGCCCGGCGCTACTGGTATCGCCACGATAAGGTTCTCGCCAACGGCGTAGAACTCGAAGGTTTCTTGCAGACCAAGGGCCGGCAGTATAACCGCTACGGCGAACGCATCGAAACCATCACCTGCTTTCGGCAAGCGTGCGTGATGGGCGCCCAGCTCGATTGGCTGTTCACCATGAACCGAGAGGGCAACTCAGCCGCTATTGCCGTGCGGAACGCTATGGATGAACCTGGATTCTACAGCGTCAACGCAGCCTTGAAAGGAATTCACAAATGAGAATAGACGAACCCAAGCAGGAATGTATCGAAGCCTTACGGTTGTCTCGGCCTGGGATCGAGCAAGCCGTGGAAGAACTCGACAAGCTGTTAGCCGCTGTTCCGTCCGCCTAATGTGCCCGCACCATAGATGTCCTCGCTGGAATCGTCATCGCCCTCGTACACTCCGTCTTCGTCCCGCAAGCCAACATCGGGAAGGGGGCCAGCATCGGGGAGTCGGCCAGCATCGGGGAGTCGGCCAGCATCGGGGAGTCGGCCAGCATCGGGGAGTCGGCCAGCATCGGGGATGGGGCCAACTGGACGATCAAT
>Ga0316225_1000196_pt1 | contig 84197 bp, 64 predicted proteins | sample TBH18015metaG_FD_206010 | JGI IMG/M metagenome (GOLD analysis project Ga0316225, IMG submission 206010) | Freshwater microbial communities from Trout Bog Lake, Wisconsin, USA - TBH18015 | ecosystem: Environmental > Aquatic > Freshwater > Lake > Hypolimnion/Profundal zone | place: USA: Wisconsin... | reverse complement strand
CTGTTCGATGTGCACGAACTCGAAAAGCCCGAGCGCTACGGCAAGGACATTCAGATTTCCGACAAAGCATTCGAGCGCGTCTTCGACTATTTCGACGAATATCAGTGGCATCTCGACGAGCGCCCGCTCCGAGCAGATAATGAAATAAACCCGGATGTGCTCGGTTACATCTTCGAAAAATACATCAACCAGAAACAGATGGGGGCGTATTACACAAAGGAGGACATCACTGAATACATCAGCAAGAACACAGTTCTGCCGTTCCTGTTCAATTCGGCCCGCGCCAAGTGTAAGGTGGCCTTCGAAAACCCCGGCGGCCCGACCGTTTGGGATTTGCTCCGCGACAATCCCGACCGCTTTATCTATCCCTCTATCCGCCGTGGCACGGAAAAGAAACTTCCGACGGATATCGCCGCAGGCCTCGATGCCGACAAACCAAACCTTATCGAGCGCCGCAAGTCGTGGAACAATTCCGCGCCAGGCGAGTTTGCGTTGCCAACTGAAATTTGGCGTGAGGTCGTCGCGCGGCGCTTACGCTACTATGAAGTCAAACGGAAGCTCGCGGCGGGTGAGGTTCGTGACGTCAATGACTTCATCACGCTGAATCTTGATCTCCGGCAGTTCGCGTCTGATGTAATACTCAATTGCGAAGGTCCTGATCTGCTCATGGCCTTCTGGAATGCGATTTCGACGATCACGGTGCTCGATCCTACAGGCGGCTCTGGTGCGTTCATCTTCGCGGCGCTCAACATCCTAGAGCCGTTGTATGAAGGCTGTCTCGACCGGATGGAGGCTTTTCTAACTGAGTGGGGTGAGAACGGTCGGAAAGTCCATCCGAGCTACCATAAGAAATTCACCGATGTGCTTGCCCGCGTCGATGCGCACCCGAATCGCCGCTACTTCGTCTTAAAATCCGTAATTCTCAATAATCTCTACGCTGTGGACATTATGGAAGAGGCGGTAGAAATCTGTAAACTGCGTCTGTTCCTCAAGCTCGCCGCACAGGTCGAACCCGACGCCTCCCGTGAGAATCTTGGCATCGAACCGCTTCCTGATATAGATTTTAACATCCGCGCCGGCAACACGCTTGTCGGCTATGCTACCTACGAAGAAGTCAAACGTGCCGTTACAAGCACGCTGGATTTCGACAATGCGATGGAAAAAATCGCAGAGAAAGCAGCCGAGCTGCAAGCGACCTTCGACAGATTTCGTCAACTCCAGACGGAGGACGACGGCTCGGTGCCCGCCGCGCACAAACAAGAATTGCAAAAACGGCTGAAAGCGCTCGAAGACGAACTCAACCGGCACCTCGCTAGCGAATACGGTGTGAAGGTTAGCGACAAAGTCGCCTGCGCGCAGTGGGTGAAGTCCCATCAGCCTTTTCACTGGTTCATTCAGTTCTACGGTATCCTGAAAAGCGGCGGGTTTGATGTCATCATCGGCAATCCTCCGTATCTTGAAATCCGCGAGGTCAGCTATGGCCTGAAAAACTATACCTGCCTGGATAGTGGCGCGATCCATGCGATGTGCATGGAACGGAGTGAGCACTTATTACACAGGAATGGTTGTATGAGTATGATCGTCCCGCTTTCCCTGCCATCAACGCAGCGAATGCAGGTAGTGCAGAACTTGTTGGAGTCGGGTCGAAATGCATGGTTCGCAAACTATGCTTGGCGGCCCGCAAAGCTATTCGACACTGTCAATCGCGCGCTCACCATTTTCGTTGTCAGTGCCTCCGACAATGGGCGGACATTTTCAACGAATTATCAGAAATGGACGAGCGACGACCGGGACGGACTGATGGAGCGGCTCAACTATGTCGAAGTTCTCCGTAAACGTTCGGCATGTTGGATTCCAAAAGTTGGCGACTCATTGGAGCAGGGAATCATATCGAAGTGCCTTTCGATCAAAACAGCCGTTAAGCATTTCGTCACCAAATCGGAACACCGAGTATATTATCGAACGACGGGCGGACTATACTGGAAGGTATTCACCGATTTTGCGCCGGCCTTTAATTTGAATGGCAAGAAAGGTCACAGCAGCCGAGAAACTTGGTTTACCTTGAGTAAGAGGGAGCACGTGCGGCCCGTAATCGCTGCACTGAGTAGTGATGTATTCTGGTGGTGGTATACGGTGACTTCAAATGTGCGGGACTTGAACCCATTCGATATCCAAAACTTCCCTCTGCCCGATTCAGTCTTATCTGATCCAGCCATGCAGGCGTTGGGCGCGCGGTATCTTAAGGATCTCGACAAGAACAGCACCATGCTGGTCCGTGAGCAAAAGCAAACCGGCACCACCGAAACGCAGTCTTTCAAGATTCAAAAGTCCAAGCCGATCCTCGACGAAATCGACACTGCGTTGGCTCCGCACTATGGGTTTACTGCGGAGGAGTTGGATTTTATCGTGAATTACGACATAAAATATCGCCTAGGCCGTGACACTGATACCGATACCGATTAACTCGTTAAGCGCGAACGAGCCGGACAAACCCGCAGACAAATGAAACCCGCTATATGAGTGAACTTACCCACCTGACCTGCAAGAGGAGGCCACGAAGACGGTGCTGGCACAGGCCGAATTGCTTTGCGCCGACTGGGCCGCATGAAGGGGCATTGCCGGCGCGAGAAAAGGGAAGAATTGGTCGTTCTTGCTGAACGCTCTCGGGCTACCTTGAGACCGAATCGAGACCCGGAAAATAAATTTTCGGGAAACGGTTTAAGCCTATATAACACAGAATCCGCGCTAGCGCCGCGGCGTTCCGGTTCCAGCAATCGGCGTTGGGGCGGTCTCCACTGAGTCACAGTCTTCCCAACGGGTAACGCTTTGTGCCCGCAGTGCTGGATTTGCCGGGGTGGTATCAGATCGGGGGTCCGGGGGGTACGCCGGGGAGGGGGTCTCCTACCCGTCCACGTCCTGACACACTGGGGCATACGGGTGGACTTGTTGCCACTAGCGTTGCCACTGGGCTATCTCAGAAGCCGCAGTACTCTGCTAACCATTGAAGCAGAGTTGCTTGAAAAATGGTGCGGCCATAGGGAGTCGAACCCCAAACCTCCAGATTCGTAGTCTGGCGCTCTATCCAGTTGAGCTATGGCCGCGCGAGGGTGCGAAAAAGCAGGGATTGGCAGCCAAGTGCAAGCGAGAATTTAGCCCTCGCCCTTGCGCCAGTCGATCAGCTCCAGCTGCAGCAACTTCCGGTCGTTAAAGTGGTTCCACGTGATCTGTACCGCGAGGTCCAGCGGCACGCCCACCGGCGGCAGGCGGTCCGCCATCTTCCACGCCACGCCGTGCAGGCGGCGGCCGCGGCCGTTGTCGAATTGAAAACGGAAATGCTGCTGCTTGAACACCTCGGGTTGCTGGCGGAACACCACCCCGCCCACGCCGAACACCGGCTCCGGATTCCCCTGGCCGAAGGGATGCAGCGCCTCCAGTTCCGTCATGAGCTGTTCGGTCACCTGTCCCGCCTCCAGCCAGGCCGCCAGCTGCAGCTCCCGCTGCGCGATGTCCCCGCCGGCATGCGCCCGCACCGTCTCGGCAAAATGCGCGCGGAACGCCTCGAGCCGCGATTTCTCGATCGCGATGCCCACTGCCATGGGATGGCCGCCCCAGCTCGCCAGCGGCCCGCCGCACACCGCCAGGATTTCCACCAGGCTCAGCCCGTCGATGCTGCGCCCGGAGCCTTTCGCGTACTCGCCCTCGTTGCCCAGCACAACGCAGGGGCGGTTGTATTTCCGTGAAACGCGTCCCGCCACGATGCCGACCACGCCCGGGTGCCAGTCCTCGCTGAACAGCACGATGCCCGGTGAATCCGCATACTTCGTCTCGATCAGCCGCTCGGCCTCCTCGGTGATCTTGCGCTCGATGTCCTGCCGCTCGCGGTTGAACACATCCAGCTGCCGGGCGGTTTCGGCGCAAAAATCAGTGTCATCGCTCAGGAGCAGTTCGACCGACAGGGCCGCGTCGGCCAGCCGGCCGGAGGCGTTGATCCGCGGCCCGAGCCGGAAGGAAATATCCACGGGGTTGATCCCGTTGGCCGGCTTCACCCCGGCCACGCTCATCAGGGCGCGCAAGCCCGGCCGGGCGTTTTCCTGCAGGATGCGCAGGCCGTGGCGGGCCAGAATCCGGTTCTCCCCCAGCAGGGGCACCAGGTCGGCCACCGTGCCCAAGGCCACGAGGTCGAGATAATCGCGCAGCTTGAAGGCGAGCGCCACCGGGTGGTTTTCCGCGCGCAGCTGCTTGAGCAGACCATGCACGAGCTTGAACACCAGGCCGACCGTGCAGAGGTTGCGCCAGCCGGTATCCGCGCCGGTCTCGTCCGCCTCGACGTGCGGATTGATCAGCAGGCCCTGGCTCAGGGCCTGCTCCTTCGAGCGGTGATGGTCGATGACGATGACCTCGATGCCCTGCGCGCACAGGTAGGCGACCTCATCGTGGGAGTTGGTGCCACAATCGAGCGCGATAAACAGCGCCGGCTTGCCGCCCTCCAGCGCACGGTCGATGGCGCTGCGCGACAGTCCGTAGCCATCCTCCGACCGCCGCGGGACGACAAACCGCGGGGCGAGCCCGAACGCCCGCAGCACGCTGACCAGCAGCGCGGTGCTGCTGACACCGTCCACATCATAGTCGCCCAGGACCACCACGGACTCGCGGCCGGCAATCGCCGTCCGCAACCGCGCGGCCGCGGCATTGAGGCTGCGCAGGAGAAAGGGATCGCTCAGCCCGGCCAGCGCGGGCGCCAGAAATTTTGCCGTGGCTCCGGCCTCGCGGTGGCCGTTGCGCAGGAGCAGCTCCGCCAGCACCGGGTTGACCCCGGTGCCCTGGCTCAGGGCCTCGATTTCGGCGGCCGGGAGCGGCGAAAAGATCCAGCGCATGAATTTCGAAGGTGAAAGCCCGCCCGCCGGAGGGGAACCCGAAAATAACTGCACGAAATCCGCAACCGGACCTCAGCGCGCGATAACCGTGTTCCACCCTGCGGGACTGCCGCGGCTATTCCGACGCCTTGCTGGAGCCGGTCCACTCGTACTTCGGGGCGACATCCGCGTGCGCCTCAACGTGCTTCCGGTCGCCCTTGTGCCACCAGTAGAACACCTGGGCGGCGACGAAGATGGCGGAGAAGGTGGAGGTCACGATGCCCACGAGGAACGTGAACGAGATGTCGCGCAGCACGCCGCCCCCGAAGAGGAAGAGCGCCAGCGCCGCGAGAAACGTGGTGGTCGCCGTCATGATCGTTCGGGCAAAGACCTTGTTGATCGCGGAATTGATGATGTCCCGCAGCGAGCCGGTCGGGTTGAGCTTCAACTCCTCGCGGATCCGGTCGAACACCACCACGGTTTCGTTGATCGAATAGCCGGCGATGCAGAGGATGGCCGCCACCATGGGGGCCGAGAACTGGTGACCGGTGAGCACGAAGATGCCGATGGTCATCAGGATGTCGTGCAGCGAGGACACCATCGCGCCGATGCCGAAGCCGAACTCAAACCGGAACGCGATGTAGAGGAGGATCGTCAGCATGGACACACTGACGGACAGGAGCGCGTTCTGCTCGATTTCCTTGCCGATGGAGGCGCCGATGTGGCTCTCCCCGACTTGGTCCAGCCCGGCCGAGGGGAAAGCCTGTTTGAGTGCGCCCATCAGCGCCACGGACTTGCCCTCGGGCGTCTCGATCTCGAGCACTTCCTTCCCGCCGCCGAGCGCACTGACATAGCGCGGGCTGATCTCGCCGATCTTGGCCGTCTCGGCCACTTGGCGGATCTTGGCCGTGTCGAGGCGTTGGGCGAACTGGACCGTGATCAGGTCACCGCCGGCAAAATCAATGCCGTAGATGCGGTCACCCTTGTAGAGCACGACACTGACGCCCAGCGCCACGATCAGCCAGCCGCCGATGAAGGCAGGCTTGCCGTACTTCACAAAATCGACGTGCAGGTCCTTCAGCATCCGGCGCATCGTGAACTTCTTCAGGAACTGGGAATCGATCAGCAGCTCCATGATCAGGTGGGCCGTGATCAGCACCGAGAAGAGCGTGGAGAGCACGCCGATCGCGAGGGTCACGCCGAAACCCTTGATCGGGCCCGTGCCGAGGAGGATCATGATCGCGCAGATGATCAGCTGGACGAAGTGCGCATCGAGGATCGTCGTGAGTGCCTTCAGATAGCCGCTCTGGTTCGAGATCATGAGCGACTTGCCGGCGGCGAGTTCCTCACGCATGCGCTCGAAGATCAGGATGTTGGCGTCCACCGCCATGCCGATGGTGAGCACGATGCCCGCGAGCCCGGGGAGGGTCATGGTGGCGCCGAGGCTGGCCATGACGCCGAAGATAATGACGACGTTCACCGCGAGGGTGATGACGGCGACCAAGCCGCCGGTCGTGTAGAACGTGATCATGAAGGCCGCCACAAGCGCGGTGCCGATGATCGAGGCGCGCACGCCGCTGGAAATGGCGTCCTCGGCAAGCGACGGGCCGACCTCCTTCTGCTCCTTTACGACGAGCGGAAGGTCGAGGGGGTTGTTCAGGACATTCGAGAGGTTGAAGGCCTCACGCTCGGTCATCGCGCCGCCGCTGATCTGGGCGGAGGGACTGTCGATCTCCTCCTTGACGGTCGGGGCGGAGTAGAGCTTGCCGTCGAGCACGATGGCCAGGCGGCCCACGGTGCCGGACTGGCGGCCGCCATTGGCGATGTCCCGGGTCACGTTCGCGAAATGCTGGCGGCCTTCCTTGGTGAAATTGAGGGTGACTTCGGGCTTGCCGTACATGTCGGCGATCACGCGGGAATCGGAGATCGCCTCGCCGCCCATCTCGGGAATGCGCTTGACGAAGAGATCCTCGCTGTAGGCCTCGCCGTGCGGTCCGTCCTGCTCAAGGGTCATGATTTCATAGCCGGGGGGCACCTCGCCGGCCGGGACCATCGCCGGGGTCAGGGTCGGATGCACCACCCGGAAGTCGAGCCGGGCGGGCTTCTTCACGTTGTCCACCACGTCCGGGTTGTCCTTGGTGTTGACGCCGGGCAGCTGGACCTCGATGCGGTTCTCGCCAATGGGCCGGATGACCGGCTCGGCGATCCCGAAGGAATTGATTCGGGCCGCGATGATCTCGATCGCCTTGGAGAGCTTTTCCTTGCGGACGTCGTCCGTGTACTTGGCGGTGGCCTTGGGGTCCACCTCAAGGGTGAAGGCGACGCCGCCCTTGAGATCCAAGCCGAGCTGGAGCTTGCTCTTGGAGCGGCGGAGCAGCTCGGTGAGGAGGATGTTGTTCCGCTTGTCGACGTTCGTCAGCTTGCTCTCCAGCTGGATGTCCGGGAAGTACTGGGTCAGGTCAAGCTTGCGCTCCTTGCCGATCTGCCGGAGCGCCACAAACTCGCTGGGCGCGGCACCGGTTTTCTTGATCGCCGAGGCCTCGTCGACGAGCTTGTCGAACTCAACCGCCTTGTTGCCGGCGTGGGCCTTGGCATAGGTGGCGAAGTCCTGGTCTTGGAGGGGTAGCAGGGTGGACACGGCCCAGGCCACGATGACGAGGCTGAGGACGATCTTCCAGAGGTTGCGGCTGAGCATGGTGGGATTTTGGTTTAAAGCGGAATGCAGGCAGGCCGGGCGCGCGGCATACTGCCGCGCGGCGTCACTGCTTCTCGGTGCCGGCCTTGTTGACCACGGCGCTGACGAAGGCCTTGCCGACCTCGATCTTGGTGTTGTCGGCGATGCGCACGACAAACCGGTCGTCCTTCACATTCGTGATCGTGCCGTAAATGCCGCCGGTCGTCATGATCTCGTCCCCGGACTCCAGCGTCGCCAGCAGCTTCTCGTGTTCCTTCTGCTTCTTGCGCTGGGGGGCAATCATCAGGAAATACATCGCGGCAAACAGCAGGCCGTAGAAGATGATCATGAAACCGCCACCCAGTCCGCCCGGGCCGGCAGGAGCGGCGGTTTGGGCCAGATTCGCGAGTGCGTCGGTGCTGAGGGACATTTTCGTCATTGCGTGTTGAGGGTTTTGAAAAAAGAAAACATATATCCTAACGGATTCCCCTCCAGCGATAGCAAGCCATAACTCCCCCACCCATCCTCCGCATTGAAAAGCAAAGCCGCATCCGCTTGGTCCGCCGCCAAATCCGAGGAGCATTATGGGTTCAAACGCTGGGGATCCGGGCACATCGCGGTCGATGACGAAGGGTTCGTGAACGTCCAGCCCCGCGCCGACGGCCGCGGCATCCGCATCATGGACGTGGTCGACGAGGCCCTCGGCATGGGCCTGAAGGCCCCGATGGTGATCCGCTTCCAGGACCTCCTCCGGCACCGCGTCATCCAGCTCAACGAGTGCTTCGTCAAGGCCATCAAGGAGGAGGGCTACAAGGGCGACTACCGCGGCGTCTTCCCGATCAAGGTCAACCAGCTCCGCGAGGTCGTCGACGAGATCGTCCTTGCCGGCAAGGACTACAGCTACGGCCTGGAGGCCGGATCCAAGCCCGAGCTGATGATCGCCCTCGCCATGCACGAGGGCTCCCAGCGTCTCATCATCTGCAACGGCTACAAGGACCACGACTACATCCGCCTCGCCCTGCTCGGCCGCAAACTGGGCAAGAAAATCATCATCGTCGTCGAGCAGCTCGCCGAACTCGACGACATCATCCGCATTTCCCAGGAAACCGGCGTGAAGCCGATGATCGGCTTCCGCTGCAAGCTCCAGACCCGCGGCGAGGGCAAGTGGGCCATGTCCACCGGCGACAACGCCAAGTTCGGCCTCAACACCGCGGAAATCCTCTTCGCCTGCGAGAAGCTCAAGGCCGTGAAGCTCGGCGCCTGCCTCAAGCTCGTGCACTTCCACATCGGCTCGCAGGTGCCCAATATCATCACGATCAAGAACGCCGTCATCGAGGCCTCCCGGTTCTACTGCCAGCTCGCCAAGATGGGCTTCCCGATGGGCTACCTCGACGTCGGCGGCGGCCTCGGCATCGACTACGACGGCTCCCGCACGAATTTCGAGAGCTCGATGAACTACTCGCTCGAGGAGTACGCCCGCGACGTGGTCTTCAACATCCGCGAGATCTGCGCCGCCTCCGGCGTGGCCGTGCCCGATATCGTGAGCGAGTCCGGGCGGGCCGTCGTCGCGCCCCACTCCCTCCTTGTCGTCGAGGTCTTCGAGCGGATCAACAAGCGCGAGTCCCTCGGCCACCAGCACCAGCCCAAGGTGAAGCACAAGGTCGTCACCGACCTCGAGGTCATGCTGAAGAACAAGACCAAGCTCGGCCGCCTCGAGCGCTTCCACGACTCGCTCCAGAAGAAGGAGGAGGCCTTCTCCCTCTTCAACCTCGGCTACCTCGACCTCGAGAACCGCGCCGCCGCCGAGTCCATCTTCTGGCAGATCTGCGAGCAGATCGCCAAGGAGGGCCGCAAGACCGGCTACCAGCCCGAGGAACTCCACGACCTGGACAAGCTCCTGGCCGACCAGTACGTCTGCAATTTCTCCGTCTTCCAGTCGCTGCTCGACCACTGGGCGCTGAAGCAGCTCTTTCCCATCGCCCCGCTCCACCGGCTCAACGAGAAGCCCACGGTCAACGCGATCCTCGTCGACATCACCTGCGACTCCGACGGCAAGATCTCCTCGTTCATCGACCTGCAGGACGTGAAGGACTACATCACGCTGCACCCGCTGAACCACAAGCCGTACTACCTCGGCGTGTTCCTCACCGGCGCCTACCAGGACATCATGGGCGACCTGCACAACCTCTTCGGCCGCGTGAACGAGGTCCACGTCTTCCTCGAGGCCGACGAACCCAACGGCTTCTACATCGAGGAGGCCCTCACCGGCAGCCGCATCGCCGACGTCATCGAGGGCGTGCAGTACCAGCAGGAGGAGCTCTGCCGCAAGATGAAGGCCCAGATCGACGCCGCCACGCGCAAGGACATGGTGAAGCCCCGCGAGGGCGTCCGCCTCCTCGAGCTCTACGAGAGCCAGATGCTCAACAAGACCTACCTGAACATCGAGCCGAAGAAGGGCCGGAATAAAAAGAGCTGAGACGCACCAGCATCTTTTGGGCGGTTTATTTGACCGCCGCGGCCGCCAGGATCGCGAAGGCATGGCCCCGGAGCGTTCTTCGCGCGCTCCGTGGTAACACCGGCCGCTCTTAGCGTGCTTTGCGGTTAATAACCAGGTCAGCGCCACTCATGACGCGGGTACCTGCGCGATAATTCCGCCTTCACTTTGGGATACTGCTCGCGCCAGAAATTCGTCAGGTCATCCGTCACTTGGACCGGCCGGTGATTCGGAGCCAGGACCGCAAACTTCACGGGCACGCGGCCGTGCCCGAGCGTGAACTTACCCTCGATGCCGTAGAGTTCCTGAATGCGCGCAGAGAGCACGGGCGGGCCCTCCTTGGCGTAAGTCAGCTTCGCTTTCCGGCCATTCGCCATGGTGAGTTTCTCCGGCAGATAGTCGTCCATCACCGCCAGCTGTTCCGCCGTCAGCCAGTCCCTCAGGATCGGCATCACGGGCTTGTCCTTGATGTCCCGGTAACCGAGTTCGCCGTAGCAGACCTGCTCGATCAGCGTGGCCCGGTCCGCATCGGTCAGCACATTGACCTCCAGTTCCGGAAACCATTCGGCCAGCCGGTTCACGCGGATGATCCACTGCTCCACCGACTCGTCCCACATCTCCAGCTTCAGCCGTCCCTCCACGACTTCCTTCGTGAGCAGCGCCGCCGCCTCGTTGAGCGGCGCCTCATCACTGCTGGCCTTCGCCTCGAGCACGAGGTCCCGGAATCGCCGTTCGCGCCGGGAGACGACGCGCTTCAACGCTTCGTCGTAGGTCACGCCGCGCACCTCGCGGTAATCCTCCGGGAAGATCTCCCTCAGCCACGGCTCCTCGATGGCGGTCGCCAGCGAGAGCAGCACGTTGACCTCGCCTCCGCGTCCCTCGACCTCGCTGATCTCCGCCGCCACCAACAGCGGCGCCTGGCCGATGGCGCTCTCCCGCGCCAGCACCCCGCGGCGGTTGTGCACCAGCTCGCACCGCAGCGTGCCGCCATCAAGCCGCTTGGCCAGTTGGTCGGAGAATCCGGCCAGCACGCACTTCCTGACTTCGGCCCCGTCCGTCCGGCGTTCGCCCACATCGAGGCCTTCCTTTTCGGCAATGGCCAGGAACTGTTCAAACAGCGGGCCGACCGCGCGCGCGCCTTGCGCATGGATGCCGAGACGACGGCACGCCTCGAGGGAGTAGTTCGCCTTGTCCGCATAGCGCCAGGCCCGCATCAGCAGGAAAAAATCGCTCTCATGCTCCCCTCCCAATGTGTCTTCGCGCGCCTGTTCGACGTCCTTGGACACCCCGCGCAGCAGGAAATTTCGCCCCTGCGTCAGCGCCGCCATCAAGGCCACCGTCCGCACGCAGCCGCGGTCCTGGGCCGCCAGCAGCATCCGCGCATAGCGCGGATGGACGGGGAAGCGCAGCATCTTCCGGCCGATTTCCGTGATGCGCGCCAGGTTCCGAGTCAGGGCGGGAGCGCCGGGCCCGCCGGCAACGTCGCCCGCGTTCGGCCCTAACGGCGGTCCCGGCGGTCCCGCCCTACCCCCTGTGATCGCCCCCAGGTCCGCCAGCAGCAGCTCCGCGCGCTCCAGCGCCTTCGGCTCAGGCCGCTCCAGCCACGGAAAGTTCGCCAGGTCGTCGATGCCGCTGGCCTTCAGCGTAAGCACCACCTCCGACAGGTCCAGACGCCTGACCTCCGGCAGTTCCTGCGGCGCCCGCTGGCCATGCTCGCGTTCCGTCCACAGCCGCACGCACACGCCCGGCGACGTGCGTCCTGCCCGGCCCGCCCGCTGGTCTGCGCTCGCGGCGGAAATCTTCTCGATCAGCAGGGTGTTGATGCCGCGATGCGGGTCGAATCGCGCCACCCGCGCCAGGCCGCAATCGATGACCGTGGTGACGCCGTCGATCGTCAGCGAGGTCTCCGCCACGTTCGTGGAGACAATGATCTTCCGCGCCTCATGCCGCGCCACCGCCCGGTCCTGCTGCTCGGGGGGCAGTTCGCCATGCAGGGGAAAGGTCACGAACTCGCGCAGCGTCCGCAGCGCCTGGATCGCCTGCACGGTCCGGCTGATTTCGTAGGCTCCAGGCATGAACACAAGCAGGTCGCCGGACGATTCGCCGGCCACGCGCTCGCACTCGCGGGCCGCGACATCCCAGACGGGCTCCGCGTTAAAATTTGCGGTCTTTGCCAGGTATTCGATCCGCACCGGGAAGCTCCGGCCCTGCGACACCCGCACCTCGCAGGGCGCGAGGTAGGTCTTGAGCAGCCCGGCATCCAGCGTGGCGGACATCACGATCAACTTCAGGTCGGGCCGGGTCGTCTGCTGGATCTGCACGGCCCGGGCGAGCGAGATGTCGCCGTAAAGGTGGCGTTCATGGAACTCGTCAAAGACGATCGCGCTGACACCCCGGAGCTGGGCGTCAAACGACATCTGTCGGAGCAGGATGCCCTCGGTCACAAACCGGATGCGGGTCTGCTCGCTCACGCGCGACTCCAGCCGGATTTGATAACCGACGATCCCGCCGAGCGGCGTGCCCACTTCTTCCGCCACGCGCTTCGCCAGCATCCGCGCCGCCAGCCGGCGGGGCTGCAAGACCACGATCTCCCCCCGTTCGCCGAGCAGGCCATGCCGCAGCAGCATCTGCGGAATCTGCGTGGATTTGCCCGAGCCGGTCGGGGCCTGCACGATCAGCCGGCCGGCCGTGCGCAGGGTGGCGATGACGGCGGGCTCAAGTTCGTAAATGGGCAGGTCGCGGGGGGAAGGCATTCCAAACCGAACATCGAACATTGAACGCCGAACTTCCAACATCGAAGTTCGGAAGGAAAAACCAGCCGAGGAAAGCCCGCCCGTTCGCTGCTCGGAGATGGCGGCGGGAGGTTCCGAGTTCGGCCGTCACCGCTCCGCGCGTCTGTGAGTAACCCGTGGGCCAGATTACCCCCAAGTTATTCACCGCCACCGCGGTGAAGAAGTTGTGCAGAACAAAGCCTTCACTTTCGCCGCGGGCGTTACAGGTTGGTGACGTTCCTTGATAGAACAGTCGCAGCGCGGCGGCCTGAAAAACCCGCCGAAAGCACGACTGGGATAATCCCGGGCGACCGGGGAAAGGTCGGTGGCAGCTGGTGCCGCCGTCCCCTCCACTGCCGCGTTAGCGGTGATGGCAGGCAGATATCACCAGCTCCTCTGGCCGGAGTCGTGTCCGGTCAGTTCATCACGAATCAGGAGCTGAGCGGCCAGGCGCGATCAGAAACCGCGTCCAAGCCGAGTCAGGTCCACGGGCCGTTTCGACCCGTGCGCCGACACAGTTACCCCAGAGGGTTATGGTTGCTACTGTGCAGACCAGAACGCAGTCGCGTTTCCCGGCGGGACAACCCCCGCCAAAAGGCCCGGTTCGCCCACGCGAGCAGGGCGCGCAAGGGCGACACGGCGGCGGGGAGTGAGCGGGCCCGGCAAAGCCCGTCAACCTCCTCAATGGGGCAGCGTGAAAAAGCACGCCGCCACACTGCAAAAGCGAACGCAACCTGAGAGTTAAGAGGCCAGACCCGTAACGCAGGGCCAACGGCCAGCCACAAGCTGGCGCCGTCCCCGTGGTAAGGGTGCCGACGCGAAGTAAGATTGCAGACGTGTCCGCACCACGTCCGGCGTGCCGCTCCCGGCAGGGAGCGACCGAACTGGGCGAAGAGGCCTCACTCAAAAGATCCCGGCCGGCAACGGCCAGGACGGTCCCGCCATGAGACCGAAACATCCGCATGCCGCGGAGAGTGGCGTCGGGAAGCACACAGCCCGCGAAAGCGAGCGCGCCCAATCGTGTGCAATCGGGAAAGAGCGAGTGGCGAACGCCCACCCCCAAATTTGGCCCCGGGACCGCAAGGTCCCGGGGCCTTATTTTTTAATCCTGGATTGCCGACCCCGGAAACCCGATTGGCCGATCCATACTCTGTTCGCTCAATCTAAGCTCGAAGACTGTCCGGTTTCCGGTATCCGCAATCCGCAATGGAACCCTTCCCTCTTTGGCCCGGCCGCGCCCCCGGCGCGCTCGGCGACCGGCCCCAGGATCGCCCCACGCTGACCTCGTATCCGCCGACCGCGAAATCAACCGGCGCGAGCGTCATCGTTTTTCCGGGCGGCGGCTATGGCATGCTCGCCCCCCACGAGGGCGAAACCTACGCCCACTGGCTCGCCGCCCAGGGCATGCACGCCTGGGTGCTGCACTACCGCCTCGGCACCCACGGCTACCGGCACCCCACGATGCTCAATGATGCCGCCCGTGCCGTGCGTACTGTGCGCCACCTTGCCCGCCGGACGGCACTTGATCCCGCCCGCATTGGCGTAATGGGCTCTTCCGCCGGCGGTCATCTGGTCGCGACCATCATCACGCAGTTCGATGCCGGCCAGGCCGATGCGGCCGATCCGGTCGAGCGGGAAAGCAGCCGGCCGGACGCCGGCATTCTCTGCTACCCGGTCATCACGATGAAAACGCCGCATGCCCACCTGGGTTCTCGCGAAAACCTGCTCGGAACCACGCCCAATCCCGCCGCAATCGAGGCATTGTCCGCGGAACAGCAGGTCAAGCCCGGCACTTCCCCCGCCTTCATCTGGCACACGGTGGCCGACAATGCCGTACCGGTGGAAAACGCCCTGATTTTTGCTGCCGCCCTCCGCCGGGCCGGCGTGCCCTTCGCCCTGAGCCTTTACGAGAACGGGGTCCACGGCCTGGGCCTCGGCACCGCGGAGCAACCGGCGCCACCGTGGGCCGCCGACTGCCTGTTCTGGCTCCGCGGTCGCGGTTTTCTCACCTCCCGCCCCTTGCAGCCGGCGTAAGCCGCCCGGGCTCGGGCAGTTGGATCAACCGCGAAGAACGCCCCGAGTGCGCCGGAAAGCCCGCGCCCGGCCCAAGGCCGGTCCGTCGGCCGGCGTCTTCCTCCGCCCGAGCTGCGTGCCTTCGCCGCCTCTCGCTTCAAATCCGCAGCCCGTCGCCTTCGGCCTTGCTTTCGCGGAAGGCGCTACGCACTTTCTTCTTTTTTCCAAAGACCAGAACGCTCCGCGCAATGAACCAGAACATCCGTAACATCGCCATTATTGCCCACGTCGACCACGGCAAAACCACGCTCGTCGACAAACTGCTCAAGGAGGGCGGCGTCTACCGCGCCAACCAGCAGGTCGAGGAGCGCGCCATGGATTCCATGGACCTCGAGAAGGAAAAGGGCATCACCATCAAGGCCAAGAACACCTCCGTGCACTGGAAGGACAAGACGATCAACATCGTCGACACCCCCGGCCACGCCGACTTCGGCGGCGAGGTCGAGCGCGCCCTCCGCATGGTCGACGGCGTGCTCCTCGTGATCGACGCCTATGACGGCCCCCAGGCCCAGACCCGCTTCGTGCTCCGCAAGGCCCTCGGCCACGGTCTCAAGGTCGTCATCGTCATCAACAAGATCGACCGCGAGAACGCCGAGCCCGCCAAGATGTACGACAAGGTCCTCGAGCTCCTCATGGAACTCAACGCGACCGAGGAGCAGTTCGACGCTCCGGTCGTCTACGGCTCCGGCCGCGACGGCTACATGATGATGAACCTCGGCGACGAGAAGAAGGACATGTCGCCGCTCTTCCAGACCGTCCTCGACCACATTCCGCCGCCGTTCGCCAAGCCCAGCGAACCCTTCCACATGCTTGTCTCCAACATCGACTGGAGCGACTACGTCGGGCGCATCGCCGTCGGCAAGATCCTCGGCGGCACCGCCAATATCGGCGACACGGTGTACGTCGTCCGCCACACGGACGGCAAGCGCGTCCGGGCCAAGATCACCAAGGTCTTCGAGTTCACCGGCCTCGGCACCCGCGAGACCCAGACGGCCGTCGCCGGCAACATCGTCGGCCTCTCCGGGTTCGAGGACATCGATATCGGCGACACCCTGACCGCCGACGAAGCGGGCCACGCCCTGCCCTTCACCCAGATCGACCCGCCGACACTGGAGATGCAGTTCTGCGTGAACGACGGCCCGCTCGTTGGCCAGGAAGGCAAGCTCGTCACCTCCCGCCAGCTCCGCGAGCGGCTCATGCGCGAGTTGAAGACCAACGTCTCGATCAACATCGAGGACTCGGACAAGGCCGGCATCTTCAACGTGAAGGCCCGCGGCGCCATGCAGGTCGCCGTGCTGGTCGAGACCATGCGCCGCGAAGGATTCGAGCTGCTCGTGTCCCGCCCCACCGTCATTGAGAAGACCGGGCCCAACGGCGAGCGCCTGGAGCCGTATGAGACGGTCTGGATCGAGGTGCCGGACGAGTGCGTCGGCGCCATCATGCAGAACATGGCCAACCGCAAGGGCCAGCTCACCAACATGGAGAAGCTCCCGCACACGACCATGATCGAGGCCACCATCACCACGCGCGGGCTCATCGGCATGGAAATCGATGTCGTCAACGCCACCAGCGGCCGCGGCGTGCTCAGCCATCTCTTCAAGGAATACGGCCCTTACGCGGGCGAGGTGCTCACGCGCCTCACCGGCACTCTCATCGCCACCGAGGCCGGCGAGACCACGTCCTACGCCCTGGTCATGTGCCAGGAACGCGGCAAGCTCTTCGTCAATCCCGGCGAGAATGTCTACGAGGGCATGATCGTCGGCGAAAATCCCCGCAACGAGGACATCGCCATCAACGCCGTGCGCGAAAAGAAGCTCACCAATTTCCGCTCCCAGGGCGAGGGCGTCGCGACCGGCCTCACCCCCGCGCTCAAGCTCTCGCTCGAGCGCGCGATCGAGTACATCGCCGTCGACGAGCTCGTCGAGGTCACGCCGAAGAGCCTGCGGCTCCGCAAGCGCATCCTGAACTCCGGCCTGCGCCAGAAGGCGGCCAAGTCCGGCAAGGCCTGAGTTCCCGCTCGCGCTCGGTCCGGTATTAGAATCCCGCGGTCGCCCTGCCATCGGCGCCGCGGGATTTTTTGGGGCTGGTCCGGCGCGCTCAGGAGGGTGGGCAGGCACGTCCCGTGCCTGCATTTCGACAGCTGGCCGGGTAGGTGGACCAGGCGCACCGCCGCCGGTTTGGCTCAGGCGCCGCCCGATGTCGGCATGCGCACCCTCAGGCAATCTTGGGTGCTCCCTCGGCCTCCGCCGCCTCCCGGCGGCACCGTCGAGCACCTTACCGGGGAAATCCTGGAGTGGTCCCCTTTCCCGCCACCTCGCGGGTGATCTTCTGGGCCATCAGCAGGCCGTGGGCGCTGGACTTGCCGGTGAGGCGCACGCTCAGCTGATCCATGAGGACGTAGACAATCGGCACCACAAACAGCGTGAGCAGGCTGGAAAGCGCGAGACCTCCGACAATCACGATGCCCATCGCATTGCGCGTTTCGCCACCGGCCCCGGAGGCCAGGGCCAGCGGCACCGCCCCGAGGATGGTTGCGATGGCGGTCATCAGGATCGGCCGGAATCGCAGCGTCGCCGACTCGCACGCCGCCGTCAGGGCGCTCTGGCCCTGCATCTGGAGCTGGTTCGCAAACTCAACGATCAGGATGCCGTTCTTCGCCACGAGGCCGATCAGCATGATCAAACCGAAGCGCGAAAAGAGATTGTCCGTCTTCGCCGGCCCCCAGAACCGGCTGCAGTAAAGGACCAGCAACCCGCCCGCCACGGCGAGGGCGACTCCCGTGAAAATGGTGATCGGGTGAATCCACGACTCGAACTGCGCCGCCAGGATCAGGAACGTGAACAGGAGCGCGAGGCCGAAGATCAGGAACGTGTCGTTGGCCCCCTCGACATAGTCGCGCGTCGCGCCATCCCACGCGTAGCTGTAACCTTCCGGCAGCACCGCCCGGACCTGTTTGGTCAGGTACGCCACGCCATCACCCATCGTGTAACCGGCATTCAGCTGCGTGGAGACCGTCACCGAGCGCAGGCGGTTATAGTGCCGGTAGCTTTCCGGCACGACGCTTTCGCGGTAGCTCAGCAGATTGCTCAGCTGGACGAGATTGCCCGTGCGCGACTTGACATAGAGGCGGGTCAGGTCCGCGGGTGTCACCCGGTCGGTGTCCTGGACCTGCACGATCACATCGTATTGCTCGTTGCCCCGTTGGAACCCGGTCACGCGCCGGCCGCCGAGGAGCGTTTCCAGCGAGGCCCCGATCTCGGAAATCGGCACGCTCATGTCCGCCGCCTTCGCCCGGTCGATCTTCAGCACGATCTGCGGCTTCGTCAGCGCCGGGTCGAGCCGCGGCTGGCTGAAGATCGGGCTGTCCCGCATGGCCGTGATGAGTTTGGAGCCCACGTCCTGCAGCTTGTTGAAATCGCTGCCCTCAAGGATGATCTGAAGCCCGCCGCCCGCGCCGCCGATCGGGCTCGAAACCAGCGCCGTCGCCTGCCCACCCGTGATCTCCCGCCGGAGTTTTGTCCGCAATTCGGCGACGATCTCCTGGGTCGTCCGCGTGCGTTCCTCCCACGGCCTGAGGGTCACAAACACATAGCTGAGGGTGCCTTCCCCCGCACGGTTATAGGTGAACTGCACCTCGGGAATGGAAAGGATCATGTCCTCCATCTGCCGGGCATAGGCGACATTGTAGGCCGGCGTGGATCCCACCGGCGAGGTGAAATAGGCGATGAAGTTGCCCCTATCCTCCACCGGGACGAGTTCGCGCTGCAGCCGGCTGTACAGCAGCAGGCCGGTCACGGTGAACAGGCCCACCCCGAGCAGCACCCAGCCCTTGCGCCGCAACGCGCCGTTCAGACCGTTGCCGTAGCTGCGGTTGAGCCAGACAAAGAAGGGCTCCGTCCATTCATAAAACCTCGGATGCTGCGGCTGACCGTCCACCCGCTCGATCTTGAGCAGGCGGGAGCACAGCATCGGCGTCAGCGTCAGGGCGACAAAGGCGGATACCAGCACCGCGATTGCCAGCGTCATGCCGAACTCATAAAACAGGCGCCCGATCTGGCCGGATTGAAAGGCCACCGGCACAAACACCGCGGCCAGGGTGAGCGTCGTCGCGATGACTGCGAAGGCCACTTCGCGCGAGCCGAAGATAGCGGCGCTGATCACCGACTGCCCTCCCTCCATCCGGCGGTAGATGTTCTCCAGGACCACGATGGCGTCATCCACCACGAGCCCGACCGCAAGCACCATGGCGAGCAGGGTCAGCACATTAAGCGTGAAGCCCAGCCAACTCATGATCGCGAAGGTCCCGATGATCGAGATCGGGATCGCCAGCAGCGGGATGAAGGTCGCGCGCCAGTCGCGCAGAAACAGGAAGATCATCACGACCACCAGGCCCGCGGCCTCCAGGAGCGTCCAATAGACCTCGTGAATCGAACGGTCGACGAAGACGCTCGTGTCGTAGCTCACCTGCGCGGTGACGCCTTCCGGCATGTCGCGCTGGATCAACGGCAGGAGCGCCTTCACCCGGCGGGCGACCTCGAGCAGATTGGACTGGGACTGCCGCTGCACCTGCACGCTGACGGTCGACTTGCCGTTGGCGAAGGCGTCGTTGCGGTAATCCTCCGCCCCGAGTTCCACGCGGCCGATATCGCCGAACTTCACCTGATAGCCGCCGCGCGTGGCGAGGACGAGGTTCTCGAAATCCAGCGGCGACGACAGCGTGCCCTCGAGCCGCACGGGGAACTCGCGCGAGCGCGACTCGATGCGGCCGCTCGGCAGGTCGATATTCTGCTGCTGCAGCGCGCTGGAGACATCGTTCACCGTCAGATTATAGGCCGCGAGCTGGTCGGGGTTCACCCACAGTCGCATCGCATAGCGCAGGCCCCGCAGCGTGATGATGCCCACGCCGGGCACCGTCTGGATCCGCTGCACCGCCAGCCGGTCCACCATCTCGGTCAGTTCCAGCCGCGTATAGCGGTCCGACTGGAACGAAATCGTCATGATCGGCGCCGCATCGTTGTCCGCCTTGCGCACCTGGGGTTCCGAGACGTCCACCGGCAGCTGCGCGCGGGCCCGGGCGACCCGGTCGCGCACATCGTTGGCCGCCTCATCGATGTTCTTGTCCGCGTTGAACTCGATCGTGATACCAGTGTACTGTTCGGAGGAGGAGGAACGCAGCGTGCGGATGCCGTCGATCGAGGAGATTTCCTTCTCCAGGGGCTGCGCCACCTTGGTCGCCATGACCTCGGCGGAGGCCCCGGCGTAGCTGACGCCGACCGATACGATCGGGGTGTCGATGTTGGGGTACTCCCGCACGGGCAGCCGCCGGAACATGAGCAGGCCGACCAGGACGACGAAAGTCGACGCCACGATGCAGACCACCGGACGCTTGATCGAAAGATCGGAAAGGATCATCGCCTAGTTGCCCTGCAGAAATTCGTGCTGCTGCGGCCGCGGCTCGATTTTCGCGCCCTGGTACAGGCTCAGGGCGCCCACCCCGGCCGCCACGATCGGCTGGCCCTCCTTCAGGCGCTTCTTGTCCAGCGGCTCGATCTCCACCAGGCCCTGCGCCCGCAGGCCGATCGTGACCGGGACGAAGTCGGCCGTGACCACGCCCTTTTTCTCCACGACGGCGATGATCAGCGTGCCGCGGGACGTGGCGAGGATCGCCCCTTCCGGAACCGTGAGGACCCCCTTGTGGATGGCGAGCAGGAGCTCGACGTTGGCAAACATGCCCGGCCGCACCTGCTCAGGCGGGTTGGTCAGGTAGCCCTTGACCTCGCTTGAGCGCGTCGCGCGATCGATCACGGCGCTCACAAAGTAAACCTCGCCCGCAATGGTCGTCGGCAGCCCTTCGCTGCGCGCCTGCACATTGAAGACCGATCCGGGCTTCACCTTGTCGAGATAGCGCTCGGGCACCTCGAATTCGATTTTCAGGCGGGAAAGGTCGTTGATCGTGGTGATCGCGCTGGTCGCCGTGCTTGAGCTCACATAATCACCCACCGAGACCGAGCGGGCGCCGGCGACACCGTCAAATGGCGCCCGCAGCTCCGTCTTCGCGAGCCGGGTGCGCAGCAGGGCGAGCGCGGCCTTGCTCGACTGAAACTCGGAGCGGGTCGTGTCCGCGTCGGCCTGGGATACCAGGTTGGTCTTTTCCAGGTTCTCGATGCGGTGGAGGTTGAGTTCCGCCAGCCGGAAGCTCGCCGACGCCTCCGCTTCCTGCGCCACCAGCTCGGAGTCGTCGATTTTGACGAGGATCTGTCCCCGCACCACCTTTTGCCCCTCGCCGAATAGAATCTTGCGGACCTGGCCCGCGATTTCCGCCCGGATCTCGGCCGTTTCATTCGCGGCGATCGAACCGACAATGTTGATGGACTCGGTCAGATCGCGGCGGGTAACCGGCGCCACTTCCACCGACTGGACGAATCCGGAGACCGGGGGGGCGGCCATGGAAGGTTTGTCGCGGGTGCAGCCCGCGAGCAGAACTGCGGCCAGCGTCGACCCAACCATCAGGCGGCTAAATGTAGGCGAAGACATGTCCAATCAGCAGAATGAAATAACCCCTCTGCGGCAAATGCCAATCCCGGCGCCCGGCGGTAAATCCTGTCATCCGGTCAACGCCTTCCGACCGCAATCCGCCGGATCAGGCGACCGAGGCCGCGTAGGCCGCGGCATCCAGCAACTGCGCGGCGTCCGCGGGATTGGCCGGCTTGAGCTTCATCAGCCAGCCGCCTTCGTAGGGTGAGCCGTTGAGTGTTTCCGGAGCCTGATCGAGAGCGAGATTGACCGCCACGACCGTGCCGGCGACCGGGGCGTACACGTCGGACGCGGCCTTGACCGACTCAATCACCCCAAACGTCTCGCCGGCCTTGAAGACGGCCCCGACCTTGGGGAGCTGCACAAAGGTGATGTCGCCAAGTGAGTTTTGCGCATAGTCGGTGATTCCGATCGTCACCGTCCCGTCGCCCTCGGGTTTCAGCCACTCGTGGGATTTGGCGTAGCGCAGGTCGCTGGGAATGTTGCTCATGGGAATCAGGATTTCTTTAGCTCGACGAAGGGAGGCTTGGCCAGTTGCAAATTCAGCTTGGTGCCGCGGATATCCACGGCCAGCGGCAACGCCGCCGCGGCCGCCGCCACCAGGGCGGAGCCGATCGCTTCGTTGAGGATCGGCGAAAGTGTGCCGGAAACGACCCTGCCCACGACGGCGCCATCCGGACCCAGCACCGGGGTGTCCGCCCGCACGATGCGCCGGTCGCCGGTCTTGAAAAAAATGATTTTCTGCCTCGCACCACCCTGTTGCTTCTCGGCGACGAGCGCCGCCCGGCCGATGAAGTCGGCGCCCTTGTCGAGCTTCACCGTCCAGCCCAGGCCGGCGGCCAGCGGCGAGATGTCCTGCGTGATCTCGTGGCCGTAAAGGGGATAACCCGCCTCGAGCCTCAGGCTGTCGCGCGCGCCGAGGCCGGCGAGTTCGAGCCCGAGCGGCGATCCGGCGGCCAGCAGCGCCTCCGCCAAGGCCACGGCCTCGCCGGCCTTCACATAGAGCTCGAATCCGTCCTCCCCGGTATACCCCGTGCGGCTGATCAGGGCATGAACCCCGGCGACAGCCCCCTCGGCAAAATGGTAATATTTCACCGCGTCGAGCTTGGCGTCCGTGAGTGACTGCACGATGGCCGCGGCTCGCGGGCCCTGGACCGCCAGCAGCGCAAAGTCGTCGGAGCGGTCGGTGATCGTGACGGCAAACCCGGCCGCCTGCTCGCGGATCCACGCGAGGTCCTTGGCAATGTTGCCCGCGTTGATGCACAGAAAATAATTCACGGGTCCCCACATGTACACCAGCAGGTCGTCCACCACGCCGCCGCTCGGGTAGCACATCGGCGAATAGAGCACCCGTCCGGGGAAGAGCTTCGCCACATCGTTTGTGACCAGATGATTCAGGAACTTGCCCGCCTCCGGGCCGCGCACATCCACCTCGCCCATGTGGCTGACGTCGAACAGGCCGGCGGCGCGGCGCACCGCCTTGTGCTCCTCCAGGATACTCTTGTACTGCACCGGCATCTCCCAGCCGGCGAAATCGACCAGCCGCCCGCCGCGGGCGGCGTGAAAATCCCGGAGGGGCGTGCGCTTGAGTTCGCTCATGCCCGTAGACTACGGGCTCCCCGCCAGACGGCAGCAAGGCTGTTTTGGCCGCGGCGGCGGCCTGCAGTTTATATTCGCAACGCGCACGCACTGCATAAACTGGGATCATGCACTGGCTCGTCACCGCCATCGTCCTCACCGTCGGGCTTTCCTTCATTTGCTCGCTATTCGAGGCCATTGTGCTGAGCACCACGCCAGCCGACATCCAGGCCCTGAAGCGCCGGCATCCGCGGCGCGGGGAACTGCTGGAAATGACCAAGCAGAGCCTTGACCAGACCATTTCCGCCATCCTGACCCTGAACACGATCGCCAACACGCTCGGGTCGCTGCTGGTCGGCGGACTGGCGGCCCACCTGCTCAACGACACCCAGCTCGGCATCCTCACCGCCGCGCTCACGCTCACGATCCTGGTTTTCTCCGAGGTGCTCCCGAAAAGCCTCGGCGTGGCCTACCACAAGACCCTTCAGCCGCACGTGGTTTACCCGCTGTGGTGGATGCGCCGCCTGCTGCTGCCCGTGACCTATGTCTGCAACCTCGTGGTGCGTCCCTTCATCCCCGGCCAGCACGACACCCACGCCTCCGACGAGGAGATCATCCTCCTCGCCGAGCGGGGCGCGGAGCAGGGCACCCTGAGCAAGAGCGAATCGAGCATCATCACGAACGCCCTGGCCCTCGATGATATCCGGGTGAGCGAGATCATGACTCCCCGCACAGTCGTGACCGCACTCAAGAAAACCGCGACCATTGGCGAGGTGTTCCGCGAGTTCCCCAACCTGCCCTTCGGCCGGATGCCGGTCTTCGGCCGCAATCTCGACGACATCGTCGGCCTCGCCCGGCGCCGCGACCTGCTGAAGGCCAAGGCCAACGACCAGGACCTCTCCCTGGTCGAGTCCGTGCTGCACGAGATTCATTTCATCCCGCAGACGGTGACCGTGGCGAACGCCCTGCAGGTCTTCCTGAAGACCCATCAGCAGTTGCTCGTCGTAGTCGATGAATTCGGCTCCACCGCCGGGGTCGTCACCATGGAGGACGTGATCGAGCAGCTGCTCGGCCGCGAGATTTTCGAGAAGGATGACGTCGCCGTGGACATGCGCGAGCTGGCCCGCGCGCGGCAGCAGAAGGCGGTCCGCAGCCGCAGGGCCGACGGCTCCAGCTCCGCGCCGTTTTCCGCCAAGGCCTGACGATGTCGCCCCCTTCCGCCATGCCACTCGCCTACTGGGTTCATGATCTCAGCCCGTTTCTGGGCCCTCATTGGGGCAACCTCGGACTCCGCTACTACGGCCTCGGCTACCTCCTGGGCTTCCTGGCCGCCTGGTGGCTGCTGGTGCGCTATGCCCGGGCCGGTCGGTCGCAACTCCTGCCGGAGAAAATCCCGGACCTGATGTTCGCCCTCGTGATCGGCGTGATGCTCGGCGGCCGGCTGGGCTCCTTCCTCCTCTACCATCCCGACCAGCTCCTCCAAGATCCGCTCAGCTTCTTCCGCGTGTGGGAAGGCGGCATGGCCAGCCACGGCGGAATGCTCGGGGTCGCTCTCGCGCTGGCATGGTTCAGCCGGAAAGAGCACATCCGTTTCCTCCATCTGGGCGACCTGATCACCTCCGTCGCGCCCCCGGGCCTGCTCTTCGTGCGCATCGCCAATTTCATCAACGGCGAACTCTGGGGCAAACCCGCCGTGGTCGCCTGGGCCGTCATCTTTCCCGCCAGCCCGTATCCGCGGGTGCCGCGCCACCCCTCCCAGCTCTATGAGGCGGCACTGGAGGGCGGGGTCCTGCTCGCCTTCATGCAGTGGCGGTTCTGGCGAAGCGATGACGTCCGGCAGAGCCCGGGGCGTCTCAGCGGCGAATTCCTCCTCGCTTACGCCTTCGTGCGTGCCGTCGGCGAGGTGTTCCGTGAACCCGACGCCTCGCTGATCCTCGGCCTCAGCCGCGGCACCTTCTATTCCATCTTCCTCGTCGCCGCCGGCCTGGCGTTGATCCTGCGGAAGTCCCCGCCACTGAAGGACGCCGCGTAGCCGACGAATCAGGCCACCGTCCCCGGCGGCAGCACCGCGCCCTTCGGCACCACCAGCACGCCGTCGCGGACGACCACAGCGCCCTCCGCGTACGTCCCGTCGGCTTTGCCTTCCGCCAGCAGCACGCAGCCGTCGCCAATGCGCGCGTTCTTGTCGATGATGGCCCCCTTCACGCGGCAATTCCTTCCCACCCCGAGATGCGGCCGGCCCAGCTTCAGGTTCGCCGCCAGTTGCTCATCGGTTTCGTAATAGTCGGCGCCCATCAGCACGGTGTCCTCCAGCACGGAGTTCTCCCCGATGAAGGAGCGAATGCCGAGCACGCTGTGCTTGATCGAGGAGTTCGTCAGGATCGAGCCGTCGCCGATGACCACATGGTCGATGGCGCACTTGTTCAGCTTCGAGGCGGGCAGGTAGCGGTCCTGGGTGTAGATCGGCGCGGTGGCATCGAAGAAATTGAACGGCGGCAGCGGCTGCGCCAGCGCGAGGTTCGCCTCGTAGAACGCCCGGACCGTGCCGATATCCTCCCAGTAGCCCTCAAAGATGTAGGCGAAGAGGTTCTTTTTGCCGAGCATGCCGGGAATGATCTCCTTGCCGAAGTCAGTCATCGTGTTGTCGAGCGCGTCGGCGAGGGCCGCCCGGTTGAACACGTAGATGCCCATCGAGGCCAGGCAGTGCTTCTCCGTGGACTCGGTTTCCAGCCGCGACTCCAGCAAAGGGCTGAGCGTCAGACTGTCGATGACCGCGGGGTCCTTCGGCTTCTCGACAAACCGGCCGATGGACAGGTTGTCGTGCACCTGCATGAGCCCGAGGCCCGCCACCTTGGAGACCGGGAAGGGAATCGCCGCGATGGTCACATCCGCCCCGGTCGCCAGGTGCTGCTCGATGATTTTCCGGTAATCCATCCGGTAGAGCTGGTCGCCGGACAGGATGAGCACGAGGTCGTGCGGAAAGGCCCGGAAATGGATCAGATTGCGGCGCACGGCATCAGCCGTACCCTGATACCAATCGGACCCGCGCTCCGTCTGTTCCGCGGACATGACATCGACAAAGCCGCCACCAAAGGGATCGAAATGATATGTGCCCTGCACATGGCGGTGCAGCGAGGCCGTCTGGAACTGCGTGAGCAGGAAGATGCGGTTGATGTCGGAATTGAGACAATTGCTGATCGGGATATCCACCAGCCGGTATTTGCCCGCGAGCGGCACCGCCGGCTTGCACCGCTCGCTCGTGAGGGGATGCAGGCGGGTGCCGCGGCCGCCTCCCATGATGACGGCCAGGACGCGTTTTTGTGTAGTCATGAGTGGAAAAGCGGGAGGGGTGTCCTTAAACCTTGCTCCACGTTTGCGCGCGACGGTAATTTCGCCAGTCAAAATCTTCACTTCCCATCATGTGCGGCATTGTCGGCTACGTCGGTAAGCAGAATGCGGTCTCGATCATCCTCGAGGGCCTGAAACGGCTGGAATACCGTGGCTACGACTCCGCGGGCGTCTGCGTCCAGCAGGGCCGCAGGCTCGACGTCGCCAAGAAGGCCGGCCGGGTCGAGAATCTCGCCAAGGTGGCCGCCAGGCACCGCTTCACCGCCACCACCGGCATCGGTCATACGCGCTGGGCCACCCATGGCGGCGTGACCGATGCCAATGCCCACCCGCATGTCAGCAGCGACGGAAAGTTCGCCCTCATCCACAACGGCGTGATCGAGAACTACGCCCAGATGAAAACCTTCCTGGCGGGCAAGGGATTCACCTTCCAGTCCGAGACCGACACCGAGGTGCTCTGCAACCTCATCGCCTATCACTATGCCAAGGAGCCGGTGCGCGCCAAGGGCCGGAACCGTTTCCTCGAAAGCGTGCGCAAGACGCTCCGCCACGTCGAGGGCACCTATGGGATCGCCGTGCTCTGCACCGATTTTCCCGGGGAAATCGTCGGCGCCCGCAAGGCCTCGCCGCTCATCCTCGGCGTGGGCGACGGCGAGTACATCCTCGCCTCCGACGCCTCGGCCCTCGTCAGCCGGACCCAGAATGTCGTCTATCTTAAGGACGGCGAACTCGCCCATCTGACCCCGAAGGGCTTCTCCCTTTCGACCCTTGATCAGGCCGATGTCTCCCCTGTCGTCGACCGGATCACCTGGTCCGTTGCCGACTCCGAACTGGGTGCGCACGCGCACTTCATGGAAAAGGAGATCTTCGAGCAGCCCGCCGCGCTCGAGAATGCCATGCGCGGCCGCTTCTCCGCCGACGGCAGCACCGCCCAGTTCGGCGGCCTCAACATCTCCGCCGGGGAATTCCGCGAGATGGAGCGCTTCATGTTCTGCGCCTGCGGCACCGCGTGGCACGCCTGCCTGGTGACCGAGCACCTCATCGAGCGCTTTGCCCGCGTCCCCGTCGAAGTCGACTACGCCTCGGAGTTCCGGTACCGCAATTCGCCGCTCGATCCCCGGACGCTGTTCTTCGTCATGAGCCAGTCCGGCGAGACCATCGACACCCTCGCCGCCCTGCGCGAGGCCAAGCGCAAGGGCTACCGCGTCATGGCCGTCAACAACGTGGTCGGCTCCAGCATCGCCCGCGAGGCCGACGGCGGCATTTACCAGCATGCTGGGCCCGAGGTCGGCGTGGCGTCGACCAAGGCTTTTACCTCCCAGCTGCTGATCGGCGCCATGATCGCCCTCTACGTGGCACGGATGCGCGACATGAGTTTCAGCGACGGCGTGGAGTACGTGACTGCGCTCAAGGGCGCGCCCGATCACGTGCGGGAGATGCTCAAGCAGGCCCCGCGCATCAAGGCCATCGCGAAGCGCTACGCCCATTATCACGACATGCTGTTTCTCGGCCGGCTGTCGCTCTTCCCGCTCGCGCTGGAGGGCGCATTGAAGCTGAAGGAAATTTCCTACCTCCACGCCGAGGGTTATCCCGCCGCCGAGATGAAGCACGGGCCCATCGCGCTCATCAGTGAGAAATGCCCGAGCGTCTTCTTCGCGCCCAAGGGCGAGATTTTCAGCAAGATCGTTTCCTCCATGCAGGAGATCAAGGCGCGGAAGGGACCCATCATCGCCATCGCCACCGCCGGCGCCGAACTGCCCCCGGGCCTGGCCGATGACGTGATCCTGATGCCCGAATGTCATGAGGCCGTGCTGCCCATCATCGCTTCGATTCCTGTCCAGCTGCTCAGCTATTATATCGCTCTGGAACGCGGCTGCGATGTGGACAAGCCGCGCAACCTCGCCAAATCCGTCACGGTGGAGTAAATTTCCTATAACACATACCGTTGAGGATCTTTCTGAGGAGTTTTCGCTAGAGATAGAAACCGAACATCTAGGTCTAAACCAAGTCCCTGACCGTAATCAGAAGAGGCATGATATCATGCTGCGGCTTGCCGAGAAACGGTACACCGGAGGGGAAATAGCGGCATATTTGAACAAACGTGGGTACAAGACTCCGCAAGGTAAGGAGTACTATGCCAAACTCGTCGGAGCGACTCTGTCGAAACTCCGACGCAGGGAACAAAGACGGCAGAAATGCACCTATAAGGGGTCAGAAATCACCTACTGGCTGAGACAAAGACGACCCTAGTTTAGAGACCATTATTTGGGTCAGATACGAGCAGATGAAGACACACGGATGTATACCTGCGTGGTCCGGATCGATTTTATCGCGGAGGCGGCCGCGCGGCCGCCAGTCTATGCCACGGCCTTTTCGATGGAACACGTGCTCTGGCTCTACGCGCCTGAAATCGGGACGCGCGTGGTCGGGCCGGCGACCCGCGCCTGGCCTGACCCTGCCGCGCTTTCAGCCCGGCTGCGTGGGCTCGATCCGCTCATCCGGCGCGTCGCGGTCTATGCCAATCCGGTCGCTCCCATCTCGAGGCCGGAGCAGTTTTACCTGAACAATGCGTGCGTGATTGCCTCGCTTCATGCGCTGACGCGGGTCCTCGACTCCGGAGGCCGCGTCGCAGAGGCCGGGCTGATCCTGATGTCCTTTGACACACCCGACGCCTCCAGCGCCGAGGCCGCGCTCGTCAATCACAGCCTGCTGGCCTACCGGCGTGATGAACAATGGTGGTGCATTGACCCGAACAACCCCCTCAAGCCCTTTCGCTTGGAAAATGCCGAGGTCGGCGCACCGCTTGACCCGGCGCTGGTGCTGCTTGCGCTGCAGCAGGATTACCCCGTCAAGAGTGTGTACCTGCTCGCGCTTTCGCGCGGCACGCTCGACCACATCGCGGCAAACGTAGCATGGCGCAGTATGCCGGTCAGCGGATGGAGCACCTTGCCGTCCAGCGAATGGCGCAGCCTACCGGTCGGCGGATCGGGCGGCTGACCGCCTTGCATTCACCTTGCCGCGTCACGCTGCGGCTTGCATAAGCCCAGCCTCTGCCGATGAACATCCACCCGACCCGCGACGCCTTCCTCCGCCTAGCTGCGCAAGGCAACGTCATCCCGGTCTACACAGACCTCATGGCTGACTTCGAGACGCCCGTCTCGGCCTATGCCAAGCTCAAGGAGGCCGGCCCGTCCTATCTGCTGGAGTCGGTCGAGGGCGGGGAAAACCTCTCGCGCTACAGCTTCATCGGCTGCCGTCCGCGCAAGATCTTCATCTGCGGCCCGGCCACGACCGAAATCCGCCAGCCCGGTCAAGCTGCGCAGACCGTCCCCACTCCGCCTGATCCACTGACCCTGATCGAAGCCGAGATGCGCGGATATCAGCCCGTCACTTTGCCGGGTCTGCCTCGCTTCACGGGCGGCGCGGTGGGCTTTGTGGGCTACGAATATGTCACCCGCATCGAGCCAACCGTGCCCGTGGCCAAATCGGACGACCTGAAGGTGCCCCTGCTCTACTTCATGCTGTCGGACTCGCTGCTGATCTTCGACCGCGCGAAGCAGACCCTGCGGCTCTGCGTAAACGCCCACATCCGTGGCGAACCCGGTGCGGCTTACGCCGCCGCCGTCGCCGAACTGGCGAAGCTCTACGCCATCCTCCGGCAGCCGCGGGAAATCTCCCCTGCCCCCCTGGTGGATCCGGCGCAGATCCTCGTGCCCCCGGGCAATTTCACCCAACCCCGCTTTGAACAGGCCGTTGAGGAGGGCAAGGAGTTCATCCGCGCCGGCGACATCATCCAGTTTGTCCCGTCGCAGCGGTTCACCCGCGACTTCAAGCCGCCGGCCCTTGATCTCTACCGCGCCCTGCGGACCGTCAATCCCTCCCCCTACATGTTCATCCTCGAGGCGGGCGACTTCTCGATCGTCGGCGCCTCTCCGGAAGTCCACGTGCGGCTGACCGACGGGCGCGTCGAGATCCGGCCCATCGCCGGCACGCGCAAGCGCGGGGCGACGCCGGAGGAGGACGCCACCCTCGAGCGGGAACTTCTCGCCGATGAAAAGGAGCGGGCCGAGCACCTCATGCTGGTGGACCTGGCCCGTAACGACATCGGACGCGTCTGCCGTTTCGGTTCGATCCATGTGCCTGAATTCATGGTCGTGGAGCGCTATTCCCACGTCATGCACATCGTTTCGCAGGTCGAAGGGACCATTGCCCCCGGCCGGAATGCCTACGATCTCATGCGCGCCACGTTTCCCGCCGGCACAGTGAGCGGCGCCCCGAAAATCCGCGCCATGCAGATCATTGCCCAGCACGAACCCACGCAGCGTGGCTTTTACGCCGGTGCCCTCGGCTACTTTGGCTACGACGGCAACATGGACACCTGCATCATGCTGCGCACCGCCCTCCTGAAAGACGGCAAGATCCACATTCAGGCTGGCGCCGGGGTCGTCGCCGATTCGGTGCCGGCCTCCGAGTATCAGGAGACGATCAGCAAGGCCTCGGCACTCTTCAAAGCTGTGACCATGGCGGAGCAGTTCTGAGCAGGCGGGGTTTTGTCATAATGCGCCACCCTGGCGCGCAGTAAAACTGAAGTGGGCCAAAATCGCCCCTACTAGCGCACTGTCCGGGCATCCATGCCCCGTGCTGGCTCGTCTCAGGCATTGGAACAGCACTAGCTAGCTACCGGGAACAAAACTTCCGGTTAAGTCTCTTTATTTACCAAGGAGTCCCATTATGCCCGCCAAATTCAAGTCCCGCAGCGCCACGATCGAAACCGAAGAGTCTCCCGTCGCTGTCCTTCGCGCCGAACTGCCCGACGCTCCGCCCTCTTTCCTCGAAAAGCCCGAGCCCGCGGCCCCCGAGGCCCAGGTTGCCCATGGCGAGCGCAGCAACCTGCAGCTTTATCTCCAGGAGATCGGCAAGACCGCCCTCCTCACCATCCAGGAGGAAATCCAGCTGGCCAAACGCATCCGCCGCGGCGACAAGGCCGCCCGCGACCACATGATCTCGGCCAACTTGCGCCTCGTTGTTAAAATCGCGATGGACTACAAGGATTTCGGCCTGCCGCTCCTCGACCTCATCAGCGAGGGCAACATCGGCCTGATCAAGGCCGTCGAGCGTTTCGACCCGCGCAAGGGCGGCAAGCTTTCGACCTATGCCGCCTGGTGGATCAAGCAGTCCATCAAGCGCGCCCTCGCCAACCAGTCCAAGACCATCCGGCTGCCCGTCCATCTGGTGGACAAGATCTCCAAGATGCGCCGCACCGCCATGAAGCTCACCGAGGAACTCGGTCGCGAGCCGACGGACGAGGAATTGGCGATCGAACTCCAGATTCCGACCAGCAAGGTGGCCCACCTGAAGTCGGTCAGCGTGCGTCCCGCCTCGCTCGACGCCCCGGTCGGCGAGGACGGCGATTCCGCGACCTTTGGTGAGATCGTCGGGGATGACAACGCGGTCAGTCCCTATGACGGCCTCCGCGACAAGAACCAGAATTCGGATCTGCACGCGATGGTTGACTCGCTTGACGAGCGCGAAGCCGAAATCATCAGGCTGCGGTTCGGTCTCGACGGCAAGGACGAGCTCACCCTTGAGGAAGTGGGCAAGCGCTTCCACGTCACGCGCGAACGTATCCGCCAACTCGAGTATCTCGCCCTGTCGAAAATGCGCCGCGCCATGGCGAAACATGAGGCCGTCCGCACGACCGAGGAAATCGAGGAGGACGAGCGCATCCTGCAGCGCAATGCCGTCATCCGCGAATTCGTCGAGTCCAAGTCCCGGAAGCAGCTCAAAGCTGGGCGGAACTGAGTCCATCCCTCAACTTTCAATTCTTCGAGGCCGGCATAAGACGCCGGCCTCCTTTTTTTTGGCCGGGCTTGGCCGTCCGGTTTCATCCCGCTTGATCCGGGGCTCCACGGCCGCATGGTGGCGCGGTGGAATCACTCTCCGGCGGCCGCCCGGGTTGGCGGCGCTTTATCTGCGGAAGCGCGCTCTGGACCGCGATCTGGGCCTTGCTGGCCGTCCTGCATGTGACCCAGGCCATCTGGATCAGTGGAGGCAGGGCGAGCCCGGGCGACCTCGGGGACGGACGCTTCAATGAACTCGTCCTCGAGCACGGCTACCGGTCCCTGGCGGGGTCCTACTCATGGGGGTCACCTTCGCAGTTTTACCCGCAGCCACACACCCTGACCTTCAGCGACACGCACGCGGGGACCATACCGATCTACGCCGTGCTTCGGCTGATCGGATTGCCGATCGAGCGCGCGTGGCAGGGCTGGTTCGTGATCGTGGCATGCCTGAACACCCTCGCCGTATTCCGGTTGTTTGGCGCGCTGGGAATCACTCGTAACCTCCGCGGCCCCCTGGTTTTCGCCGCCAGTGCGTCGGCGGTGGTCGTGTGGCTTGCCGGGACCCACATGCAGATGCTGCCGTTTTTTCCGGTCGTGCTTGCCTGGGATCAACTGGTGCGAGGCTGGCCATCCCGCAGTCGGCTGCGTCTGCTCGCCGCGGGCGGCTGGCTCGCCTGGCAATTTGCCGCCGGACCCTACCTCGGCTTCTTCGCTGTGACGCTGACGCTTGCCATGGCCGGCGCCTGCCTCGCCCTTCACCTGATCACCGGGCCCGCCAGACGAGGCGCCCCGGTCCCGGCTCCGCCAGCGTCGAAGGCCGTTTCCATCGCCGTGGCAATCATCGGCACATCCTTCGGAGTTCTGACGGCGCAGGTCTATCTCCGCAGTTCCAGCCTGGGTGTCGCCCGATCCATGGCCGAAGTCGTGGCCCTTGCCCCGGGTCTTTCGGCGTGGGTAACGGCCCCGCCCACTCATTTCTGGTGGCGGGCGGGCTGGCCGGGAGGCCAGACCAATCTCGTCGAACTGGCCTGGCTCGCCGGCTTTATCCCCCTGTTTCTGCTGCCTGTCGCGCTGGTTGCGGGCTGGAAACAAAGGCGGGACACCGGGCACCGGTGGATGCTCACGGCCGCCACTGGCGGCCTGCTGACCTTGATTTTTTTCACCAAATGGGGCCATGACGGCGGCGGAGCCTGGCTCATGCTCGCGGACAAATTCCCGGCCTTGCGCGCGTTTCGCTCGGCAGGTCGGATCGCTCCGCTGCTATTTCTGGTTTTCGTCGCCGCGGGCGGGCTCCTGCTCTCCGGCTGGCAGGCGGGCGGAGGCAAGCTTCGCCGGTATGTTGCCCTGGCCCTGGCCCTGCTGATCGCCGGTGAAACCCTCGGTCACCACCAACCGCAGATGGACCTCGCGGTCGCGCGCTCACGCGCGGACTCCGTCATCGCCGCGTGGCGCGCCGCCGGCGACCGGCCGATTCTCGCCTACGCGTTCAGCTACGCCAATCAGCCGGCGGCCTGGCTGCATCTCGATGCGTGGAACGCGGCGTTACGACTCAGCCGGGCGACCATCAATGGCTACACCGGTGGCGTGCCGTCCATGTCCTGGTCCTTCATCGTCAATCCAACTCCGCCAAACGCCCGGGCCCTCATCGCCGCGACCGGCCTGGATCCGGACCGGGTCTCGCTCATCGAAACTGTCGGACCGGTCGCCGAGGCGGCCATCGGCCTCCGGCGCTTCGCCACCCAGCCGGTCATCGGGCTGGAGGGATTCCGCCTCCAGCCGCGGCGCTGGTCCCTTTTTTCGCCGCTGGAGTCTTACGAAATCCACGGCGTGACGATGTACCAGTTCACTCCTCCGTCTGAAGTCGTGTTCGACCTCCCGGACGAGGCCACGGCGATCCACTACAGCCAGGCGATGCGCGACGGTTCCTACGATCACGAAGGTCATTCGGACGGGGTGGGCATCACCTGGACCGTGGTCTCCCCGGGCCAGCCGGAAACCGTGGCTTGGCGCGAGTATTTCAATCCGCGGGATGAGCCCGCCCATCGCGGGCTCGTTCCGCGGCGATTTGGACTGCCCCCCGGAACCGGACGCGTGCTGATACTCCGAACTGATCCCGGTCCGGCCAATGACGGCCGGTGGGACTGGCCATTGTTCGGCGGCCTGAAGTTTCACTAGGCCCGGTCGGCTGATGTGACGCCGTTGGGGAAAGGACCCTGCCCGTCACCGGCTCCGCGTCACAATCAGGCAAAGATTCTGCGTGGCCTGCTGGCTGAGCTTGAACTTGATGTCCCGGGCGCGGTTGGCAGGGAATTTCACGCCCTTCGCATTGTAGGTGTCCTTGTCGTCCCCCACCTCAAAGATGATGTCGAGGGTCTGCGCGGAATCCGATCGGTTGTAGACGCGGGCCTGCACCAGGATCTCGGTCGGGCTGATTTCGGTCGCGATCAGGTTGGGCATGGAAACGCCGCCTGTGAGCAGCAGCCGGTAGCCCATTTTGTTTTCCGGGAAGATCGTGCCTTGCTCGGTCTTGAACGGGGACGATACCCCCTTTGCCTCGCTCACGCTGATGTTCGTGTACTCTTTCTCGGTTTCAACCACGACCACCGGGGGCTTGGGTTTGGCGACCACCGGCGGCGGCTCGGGCACGGTTTCGCAGCCCGTCAGGGCCAGGCCGATGACACTGATCAGGAAGAAACAACGCAGATTTTGGTTCACGGAGCGGGTGGTTGGAGGGGAAGGCCTGTCTGGCTTTTGGTTTGATTGTGGCTCTTGAAGTCATCGAACGTCTTGCGCCGAGTTGCAATCTTCTTGCGGCTGCTGGAATGCAGAAACGAAAAAGCCGTCCGGATTGCTCCGGACGGCTTGAGTGATGCGCGGGAACTCGCGCAGTGCTTATTCCTTCTTGGACGCCTCGTCGAGGATGTCGCCGAGGTTCATCATGTCGGTGCCGCTCTGGCGGTTGAGCGCCTCGTAGGCCGTCGTTTCGGCGGCGAGCTGCTCGGCGCTGTAGTTGGCGGCCTTGATGCTCAGACCGAGGCGGCGCTCATCGCGATCGATCTTGATCACGCGCGCACTGACCTGCTGGCCGGGCTTCAGGACGTCCTTCACCTTCTCGATGCGCTCCTCGCTGATCTGCGAGATGTGCACGAGGCCGTCGATGCCGTCCTTCAGCTCCACAAAGGCGCCGAACGACGTCAGCTTGGTGACCGTGCCCTGCACGACGTCGCCAATGCGGAAGAAGGAGTCGATGTCCGACCACGGATCGGTCGCGAGCTGCTTCATGCCGAGGCTGATGCGCTGCTGCGAGGAATCCACGTCGAGCACGATTGCGTCCACTTCGTCGCCCTTCTTGAGGACTTCGGAGGGATGGTTGACCTTGCGGGTCCACGACATGTCCGAGACGTGCACCATGCCGTCGATGCCCTCTTCGAGTTCGATGAAGGCGCCGTAGGTGGTCATGTTGCGGACCTTGCCGCGGACGCGCGCACCGATCGGGTAGTTGTGGCGGACCATGTCCCACGGGTTGGGCTCGAGCTGGCGGAGGCCGAGCGAGATCTTCTGCTCGTCCTTCTGGATGCCGAGGACCACCGCATCGAGCTCCTGGCCGACCTTGAGCAGCTCGGAGGGCTTGGTGATGCGCTTCGTCCAGGACATCTCGGTGATATGCACGAGACCCTCGACGCCGGGTTCGATTTCCACAAACGCGCCATAGGGCACGAGGTTGACGACCTTGCCATGGACCTTGGCCCCGACCGGGAACTTGCGGTCGATCTCGTCCCACGGGTTCTTGGTGGTCTGCTTGAGACCGAGGGAGACGCGCTCTTTCTCGCGGTTCACCTCGATGATCATCACCTGGATCTCCTCACCCTGCTTGAGCATTTCGGAGGGGTGCGAGATGCGGCCCCAGCTCATGTCGGTGATGTGGAGCAGGCCGTCCATGCCGTCGAGGTCGATGAACGCGCCGAAGTCGGTGATGTTCTTGACGACGCCCTTGCGAACCTGGCCGGGCTGGATGCTCTCGAGCAGGTTGCGGCGCTTGCTGGTGCGCTGCTCCTCGATGAGCTCGCGGCGGGAAAGAACGATGTTCTTCCGGTCGAGATTGATTTTGAGGACCTTGAAGTCGTAGGTCTGGCCCACGTACTGATCGAGGTTCTTCGGCGGCTGCACGTCGATGTGCGAGGCGGGCATGAAGGCGTCAACGCCGATGCTGATGATGAGGCCGCCCTTGACCTTGGCCTTGACGCGGCCGGAAACCACGGACCCCTCGGGGAACTTGGTGAGGATGTTGTCCCAGTTCTTCTTTTGCTCGGCGAGGTCGAAGGACAGGACGGGCGCGCCGTTCTTGTCTTCGAGCTTCTGGACGAGCACCTCGATCGTGGAGCCGATTTGCAGCTCGCCGATGTCGAGAAATTCGTTGGCGGGGACGAGGCCTTCGGATTTGCCGCCGATATCGACGACAACTTCGTTCTGGCGGATTTCGGTGATGGTGCCCGGGACGATGGCGCCTTCCTTCAGCTTATCGAAGGACGACTGCTCGAGCAGATCTTGCATGACTGAACTCATATGCGGAAAACCGGCAAACAGGCACCCTGCTCCAGAAGCACCAGCCCACCGGTGGTGGCCCCGCCGTAAAGCGGAACCTTGGGTTGACTGTTGGACTGACGTGGAAAGCCGGCGGGAGCATCGCGGCGACGCCAGCTTGACCGATAACTATGCCGCGAACGGTCAGAATCGCCGACGATTCAGGGCTCCGGCAAGCCTAATTTACCGCTCAGGCTCGGGCGACGCCAGTTCGTCCCGGACGGCCTGGTCGAGTACCTCAAGGTATGAATCGTAAAGACCGTGCGTGCGCAGCACCTGGTCGGTGGCTCCCGTGCGCAACTCGCCCTCCACCTCTTCGTGGAGCAGCACCGCCACCTCGGTGTGCTTGTCGTCGAGGTCGTTCAGCCGGATTTCCATGGTGTACTGGCGGTGCTCGCCGAAGGCCTCATTGTCCCGGATCCCGCTCCGCCCGCCCACGATACCCTGGGCCAGAGCCGCCTTGGTCACCACAAAGTCGATGGCCTTCAGCGCCCGCTGCGCGGCATAAAACGCCGTGCGATGGTCGGCGTTCAGGACCTTCGTGTGCGGCGGCACCGCCGAGAAACGCTCGCCCATCGAGGGCAGTGAATCACATCCGGTCAGGACCAGGGTCAGGGTCAGGCCAAGCAGCGGTAAAAATCGTGGCATCATCAGGCGGGCTGTTGCTGGGAGATACAGTGCAGAGTGCCCAGGCCCCAGACAAGTTCCAAGCAATCGATGGGAATGATCTCCCGGCCCGGGAAACAGCCCGCCAGGATCTCCGCGGCCTGCGCATCGCGCCGCGGCTGGCGGAACGCAGGCATCAGCACCGCGCCATTGATCACGAGAAAATTGGCGTAACTCGCGGGCAATCGCTGCCCCTCGCAGTAGCATGGCTCCGGCATCGGCAGCGCGACCACGTTGAAGCGTCTTCCGGCCGGTGTGCGCATCCCCCCCAGGCGCTCCAGGTTCTCCTGCAGGATCGCGTGATTGGCATCGCCCGCCTTCCGCTCTACGACGGTGACGATGCCGTCGCTCCGGTAAAACCGGCACAGGTCGTCGACATGCCCGTCCGTATCGTCACCGATGATTCCGTCGCCCAGCCAGAGAATCTGCGCCACCCCGAGATTATCCCGCAGCATCCGTTCGATTTCGGCCTTGGACAGCGTCGGGTTGCGGTTCGGGTTCAGCAGGCACGCTTCCGTCGTGAGCAGCGAGCCGGCTCCATTCACCTCGATCGATCCGCCTTCCAGGATCCGGTTGATGACAAACCGCCGCAGCCGGAGCGCCTGCGCGATGCGCGGCGGGATGCCATTGTCCTTGTCGTACGGCGGGTATTTCCCGCCCCAGGCATTATGCTCCCAGTCCGTGACCGCAACCTCGCCGGTCCGGTCGTGCTTCACAAAGATCGGGCCGTGATCGCGGCACCAGGCGTCGTTGGTTGGATGATTGTAAAGCGTGACCCGCGACAGGTCCGCCTTCGCCCGGTTGATGAGCGACCACGCCCGCGCGTGCCCGGGCTTCGCGAGGTTGATCCGGACCTCCTCAAAGCGGCTGATCACGGCCACGATCTCGGCGAACTTCGCGGGAATCGGGCGGAAGTGCCCGGGCCAGGTCTTGCGGTTGTGCGGCCAGGACAGCCACACCGCGGCCTGCGGCTCCCACTCCGCCGGCATCCGGAATCCCAGCGCGGCGGGCGTCAGCTTCGTCGACGCAGCCATGGCTCAGTCCACAAACCGTTTCGTCAGGTCGCCATAAGCGTCAATGCGCCGGTCGCGCAGGAAGGGCCAGTGCGTGCGCGTGGCATCGACCTGGCCCAGATCCACCGGCACCACCATGATTTCCTCCCGGTCCACGCCGGCCTTGGCCAGGATCTGCCCGCTGGTGCCGGCGACAAAACTCTGGCCCCAGAACTCGATGCCGTCACCGCCGACCGGCGTCTCCGTGCCGATCCGGTTCACCGCCGCCACGAAGCAGCCGTTGGCCACCGCATGCCCCTGGTGGCTGATCTGCCAGGCGCCGTGCTGGTTCGCGCCATGCGCTTGCTTCTCTTTCGGATGCCAGCCAATCGCCGTCGGATAGAATAGGATTTCCGCGCCCTGCAGCGCCGTGAGCCGGGCACCCTCCGGATACCATTGGTCCCAGCAGATCAGGACGCCAATCTTGCCGTACTTGGTCTGCCAGGCCCGGAATCCGGTATCTCCCGGCGTGAAATAGAATTTCTCGTAGTACAGCGGATCATCGGGGATGTGCATCTTCCGGTAGATGCCGAGGAGTTTGCCGTCGGCATCGATGATGACCGCCGTGTTGTGATAGAGCCCCGCGGCCCGCTTCTCGAACAGCGAGGCGATGATGACGACCCGGTGCTTCCTCGCCAGTTTCTGGAACGCCGCGGTGCTCGGCCCGGGAATGGACTCCGCCAGCTGGAAATTCGCGTGGTCCTCGTCCTGGCAGAAATACTGCGAGCGGAACAGCTCCTGCGTGCAGATGATCTTCGCGCCGCGCTTCGCCGCCTGCTCGGCCAGGGCGAGTGTCTTCTTGAGGTTCGCTGCCGGGCTGGCGGCGCAGGCATGCTGGAGGAGTCCAAGCGTGACCTTCATGGCGCAACCGGCACGTCGCTCAATACACGACCTTGTTCAGCGGATATTCCACGATGCCCTCGGCGCCCAGCGCCTTGAGCTGCGGGATGATTTCCCGGACGACGCTCTCATCAATGATTGTCTCCAGCGCAATCCACCTGGGCGTGCTCAGCTGGGAGATGGTCGGGTTGCGCAGCGCGGGCAGCGACTTCACCACCGCCTTCAGCGCGGACTTCGGCAAATTCATCTTTAGGCCGACCTTGCTCTCAGCCTCAAGCGCGCCGCGCAGCAGCAGCGCGATCGTCTCGATCTTCTTCCGCTTCGCCGGATTGGCCCAGCTCTTCCGGTTGGCGATGAACTTGGTGTTGGTCTCGAGTAGCGTGTCGACGATGCGGAGCTTGTTCGCGCGAATCGAATTGCCGGTCTCGGTCAGGTCCACGATCGCATCGACCAAGTCCGGCACCTTCACCTCGGTCGCGCCCCACGAAAATTCCACCTCGGCCCTGATGCCCTTGGCCTGGAAATAGCGGCGCACCGTGCCGACCAGCTCGGTCGCCACGCGCTTGCCTTCCAAATGGGCCGGCTTCGTGATCGCCGAATTCTCGGGCACGCAGAGCACCCAGCGCGCCTTCTGGTTGGACGCACGGCTGTAAACCAGGTCGCAGACCTCGACGACGTCGGATTCGTTTTCCAGCACCCAGTCGTGGCCGCAAAGTCCGCAGTCGAAAAAGCCGTGCTCGACATAACGGCTGACCTCCTGGCCCCGAATGAACCGCCCATCCAGTTCCGGGTCGTTGATCACCGGCTTGTAGGAGCGGGAACTGATCGAGATTTTCCACCCCGCCTTGGCAAACAGGCTCAGCGTGGATTCCTCGAGGCTGCCCTTCGGCAGGCCCAGCATCAGCAGTGGTTTCTGGTCGGACACGCGGCCAAAGGACACGCCGCCTTTTGAACCTTCAAGTAAATTCGCGGCCCGCTCCCGGCGCCGGCCCTCCTATTGCAACGCCCCGCCCGAACCTAGAACCCTCCTGTTGACCCGCTTAAACTGACTATGCGTGCTGAACCCAAACCCCTCGTCGTGGTCGTCGAAGACGAGGCCGAGCTCGCCAAGCTGATTTCGATCCACCTCGAGCGGGCCGGCATGCAGACCCAGGTCTGCAATCGCGCCGCCCATGCCCTGGCCTTCCTGAAAAAGAATTTCGCGAACCTCCTGCTGCTCGACATCACCCTGCCCGACCAGTCCGGCTTCGCGTTGCTGGAGGAGCTCAAGGCCGCCGACATCGCAGTGCCGACCATCTTCCTCACCGGTCACGTTGACGAGCCCAACAAGGTCAAGGGCCTCAACATGGGCGGCGACGACTACATCACGAAGCCTTTCAGCTACGCCGAGTTGGTCGCGCGCATCCACGCCGTCCTGCGCCGGACCGAGTCCAACCGCGACCAGAATGTCACCAAAAACGTCCGCCTGAGCGACGAGCCCTTCGAGTTTTGCGGCGCCCAGATCAATCCCGTGCGGCTCGAGATTTCCTTCCCCGGCCACGCCGTGCAGAAGCTCGGCCGGAAGGAGCTGGGCATCCTCTCCTACCTGCACGCCCATCTGGGCGTGGTGATCACCCGCCAGGCGCTCATCCACTCGGTCTGGGGCGTGCACGCGGACATCAAGAGCCGCTCGCTCGACCAGTATATCGTCAAGGTCCGCGAGCTGTACGCGACGCACGGCCTGACCCTCGATGCCTTCCGCACCGTTCATGGCATCGGGTATATCTTCGATCCCAAGGCCACGGCCAAAAAGGCACGGTGACATCGTCTTGGCCCCGGGCCTGCATCCGGCAGGCGGGCAACCCGGAGGGCCTGCGCTGCTTACGGCGCCAGCTTGCAGACCTCGGAAACACGCTCCAGCGCATCGCCCAGATGATCGTGGCGCTGCGGGCCGCCCAGCGGCTTATTGGCCTCGATGCGGGCAATCCAAGTCGTGATCAGTTCCGTGTTGTAGGCCTGCATCACAATCTCGATGCCCTTGTCCCGGCCGACTTTGTCGGTGATGGCCTTCATGAGCAGTTTTTTATCCATGGCTAAGCGCGTTGACCGTTTGTCGGCATTTCTACGGTGATTTGCAAGGTTGGCTTTGGGCGGACGTTCCGCGGCACAGCCGCGGTGCTTCAGAACAACTCCGGCTGGTCGTAACGGGTCCGGGCCTCGGCCAGGGCGCTCTTCATCTCCATCTCGCCGAGCAGGCGGTAGAGTTCCCCGGCCTGCACCGGCGTTGGCGTGGCCGCCACCGTCGGTAACGTCAGGTTCAGCGTGGTCAGTTTCAGGTTGAGCCGCAGCCGCTCCGCCTCGGCGGCCACCGCCGCCTGAAACCGTTCCGGTTTCAGCTCCGCGGCATGCGCAATCACTCCTTCCAGGTCCCCGAACTCCTCCAGCCACTTCGACGCCGTCTTCGGCCCGACGCCGTTGATGCCGGGAATGTTGTCCGACGTGTCGCCCACCAGCGCGAGGTAATCGGCGATCCGCGCGGGTGGCACGCCGAACTTCTCCTTTACCCCCGCCGCGTCCAGCACGCGCCAGCCGAGCTTCGGATTCGCCGTTGGCGGCGGCAGCAGGATCCTGATCCGCTCGTTGACGATTTGCGCGAAATCCTTGTCGGCGCTGACGATCAGGACCTCGTGCCCGGCGCGCGCCAGCGCCACGGCCTGCGACGCCAGCAGGTCGTCCGATTCAACCCCGTCCTGCTCAATACCCACGAGCCCCATGGCCCGGGTGAAGGCCTTGATCGGCTCGATCTGCTGCTGCAGCGCCTCCGGCATTTCCGCGCGCTGCGCCTTGTATTCCGCATGCAGCGCCAGCCGGTCCTGCGAGCCGCCCAGGTCAAAGAAAACCAGGGTCGCCGCGGGCTGTTCCTGGTCCGAGAGACGCCAGAGGGACTTCACCCAGCCGTGAAGTGCGCCGGTCGGAAATCCGTCCGCCCGCGTAAGCTCGGGCACCGCATAAAAGCAGCGGTACGCGAGGTTGAATCCATCTACGAGCAGCCATTTCGCCATGCCATATCTGAGTCTGCCAGCCTGGATGGGTCAAGGTGCCGTACGCCGGATATTTGCCGCGGTATCCCATATTTCCCCTTGAATCCAATCTTGCCCGGATCGGGGAATATCCTCGGCCGATTGGATTTCATTTCTCGTGATTGTCGAGCCGGTTCAAATTTCCTCATCGGGCAGCCCATGACCTGGGTCAGTCGCCGGCTTTTTCGTCGGCGCTCCGCCCGGATTCACCAGTCGCGCCCGCACAAATATGATCAGGTTTCGCTTCTGGATGGTCTGGCCCTTCGAGCGGAAGAGCCGGCCGAGCAGAGGAATGTCACCCAGCACCGGCACTTTGTCGGTCACCTTTTTCACCTCCTCCCTCGTCAAGCCTCCCATCATCAGCGTCGCACCATCCCAGATCGTGACCTTCGTCGAGATGTCCCGCACCGAGAAAATCGGCTGGTAGAAGCCCGAGGGCACCGTGACCGTCGTGCTGCCGGAGATCGCGATGCTCGGCCCGCCGTACTCCACGAAGCCATCGAACTCGGTTACCCGCGGATTGAGTTCCAGGCTGATGCTGTAGCCGTCGTCCTCGACGGTCGGCGTGACCTTGAGTTCGACCCCGACATTGCGCGTCGTGAATTCTTGCGGCGTCCCCGCCGTGATCGCCACGCCCGCCGATCCGCCCCCGCTCGCGTTGCCCGTGCCGACCTGGCTCTGGGTTTGTCCGAAACTCTGCGGAAATCGCATTTCCTGCGCCACCGTGATGGTCGCGGGATTGCCCGAGAGGACCGTGACCTTCGGCGCACTCAGCAAATCCGTCCCCTGTCTTTGCGAGAGTGCGCGTACCACTGCCGCGACATCAAACTCGCCGATCACGCCCGCCACCTTCGCCAACGGCTCCGCCCCCGCCGCGAGATCGGTGGCGCCCGGAAGCCGGGGCGCATGATTGATGATGGGCAGGTTGAGTGCCGGCGTGATCGTACCGCTCCCGTCGGCGGAGACGGTGAGTCCCTCCGGGCGGACAATGCTGCCCTGCTGGCTGCTGGAGTTGCTCGTGAAAGCCGCGGCGAGCGTGCGGTTTCCCGTGACATAGGCCGCCTGAGCCCCGGCGTTCGCCTGGGTCAGCTTCGTGGCGGCGGTCCAGTTTATCCCCAGCTCTTCCAGCGCGCCTTCCTGCACCTCGAGGAATTTCGCCTCAATCTCAACCTGCCGGACGTCGTGATAACGGGCCAGCAGGCTGCGGACCCGCTCCAGGTTGCGGGTCGTCTGCGTGACAATGAGCGCCGAGCCGTCGTAGGCCACGTTTGCACCGGGCACCGTATCAAAATTGACGCCCGCCTGCTGCAGAAAGCGCTTCATGCCCGCAGTCTCGGCGCTCGATTCACCCGCGGCGGAGGGTTCGCCGGCAAGGCTGGCAGGGACAGTCGAGCGTTTTCCGGTCGCTCCCGGGCCTGCAGCGCTAAGACCGGACATCCGCAGCGCCGTCGCGCGAGTGACCGGGAAAAACGCCGTTTCCAACGAGGCCATTTCGCCTTCCGGGCGCACAACCACCGCATCCGGCTGGACCTGATACTGGTAGCCGGCGGAATCCACCAGGAAGTCGAGCGCCCGTTTCAGCGGGACATTGCGCAGGGTCAGTGTGACCAGCGGCGCACGATTGCTGGGATCCAGGAGGACCATATTCACGCCTTTTGGCGTGCGGCCGGTCACGTCGAACTCCTCGGATGCTGCGCTCAACGCGGCCACTGCCTGCCCGATCGGGACCCGGGTGAAACTCACCGCGGGCAGCATGATGCCGCTCAGCTTGTCCACGATGGTTGCGGTCGCGTCTGCTGTGCCCCCAGCGTTCGCGCGCTCTCGGTAGATCGCGGGCTGCTGCCAGCTTCGCGTGACCTCTCCGATCAGTTGGGCGCGGGTTTTCTCCCGTTCCAGCGCATCGGCCTTAGCTTGGTCTTCCAGAGGCTTCGTCCGGCCGGCTTGGACGGTCTCCGGGCCTGCGGCTGACCCATCTCCGGACAAGACCGGATCGTTTATGACCGCGCCGAGAATGCGGGGACACGGCGCTGCGAGGAGAAACATCAAGGCGACAGCGATGAGGCAGAACCTGACACGGGGGGTGGTTTTCATGGTGGAATTCAGTTGGAAGGGGTTGCGCCTGGCGGAGCGCGGGGCCCTCGCGGCGTCAGGGTCAGCCGCCGCAACTCGGTCGTGTCTGCCCGGCGCGCGATGATCTCGGCTGCCGGGGGTTCACGCTGCAGCCGGTCAATCGTGTAGGTCCATCCGGCGTCCGACACTTCCTGCCCTTGGCGAAGTTCGTGCCGCGTCTCACCGTCGTCTCCCTCGGTTGCCACGATGGCGTACAGTGAATCGGTGAAACTGCGTTCGTCCGACGTCAGCACCGTCACGCGGCCGCTCCCCGCATCACGCACCACCGCCTTGGCCACCCGGTGGCTTGCACCCGTCTCACCCGCAACGGGATCACGTTCGCGGCGCACGGTGAAGTCCGCGATCTCCAGGTTCAAACCCGGGATGGCCCGGCCCGTTCCGGCCAGGAAGATCTCTCCCGTCGCCGCGTTGGCAAACGATCCAAGCCAGCGGCCTTCGCCGCCCACATAGCCGACCAACTGCAGCGGATACAGCTCGGGCACCACCGCCACCAGTCCGATGTTCACCGGCTCGGGCCCCTCCTCTGGTTCCTCCCGCCCGTCCGGCGTTACGACGGAAAAACGCTTCGTCTCTTCATCTTGGAAGATCTCCGGCGGGGTGAAGACTTCGTAGATCCAGTCCGAACCGCGGCGCTGTGCCACCGGCGGGTGCCATTGGACAGCCTCGTGGCGCGCCGGCTCCTCGTCCGCGGGCACGTATCGGTGCGACACCGGGCGCGCCCGGTGGAACGGCGCCGGATGAGCGCGGACGCCGTCAGCATCGCTCCAGCCAAACCATACGCCCGAGGCCAGCGCAGTAGCCAGCGCCGTGCCGAGGAGCAGCTTGTCCATCAGGCGCGCATCCATGGCTCAGCTCCCGACCGGCTCCCGGGAACCGTGTTCAACCCACTCAACGGTGACGGTGAAGCGGGAGAGCCCTCGCGGAATCAGTGACGCGGCTGGTGGCAGCCCCGGCGGATGCCGGCCCGCTGCCGTCTCGAGGGACGTGACTTCGACCAGTCGCACCAGCGCGGGCAGCCCGGAGTCCGCCAGCGTGTTCAGCCATTCCCGCAGGACAGCCGTGTGACCGGTGAAGGTGAATCGGAACGCCCTGGTCTCCACGACCCCGGGCGACCGCAGCGAAATCCGCGGATCGAGCTCGAAGTACTCCGGCAAAGCTGCGGCCGCCGTCCGGCCCGGCTTGGCGGTGATGCGGGTCCCCGCTGGCGTCGCGGCTGTCCGCCGGGCCTGCTCACGCTGCACGGCAAGCAATTCCCTGGGATGGGCCGCGAACAGGCCTTCGAGCAGCGGCTGCAGCATCCTTCGCTCCTGCAAGACCGCCGGAGTCCCTCCCAGCTCCGGCGCCTCATTGGCATAGGCCCCGAAACTGAACCGCTCGTCCGGCCTGAGCAGCACGCCATTGCGTCCGGCGTGCTCGCGCATTTTTTCCACAAAGGCCGCGATCTCGAAAAACGCCGCCGCGCGCCGGGCCGGCTGCGGAACACCTTCCGCTTCGTCCGCCAGCGTCTCGTCGTCGGCCAGCTCCCCTTCGAGCATCGCCAGCCGGCGCTGCTGGACAGCTAGGTCCTGCTCAATCAATCCGGCGTTTTCGGGCGTTGCCGCCGGATTGAGGGCCGTCACCGCGCGCAGTTCCCGGCGGGCCAGCTCCAGCTGCCGTCGTGCCGTCCTCGCCACCGCATGGGCGTCATAAAGGCACCAGCCTCCGCCCAGCACGGCCAATCCGGCTGCCACCAGGGCGGCGAGAAAAACCGGATGGTTGCGGAGGGGGTTCATGGCCGGACTCAAAGGGGATGCCCCGGATTGACCACCAGCGTGAAATTGAAGCGCAGGACTCCCGGCTGCGAATTGTCGAACTGTTCGTTCGTGATGGCAGTGGCGTACGGCGATCCAGCCAGCCTGCCCAGCAGCCGCTTGGCGCGCTCGCGCGACTCGGGACTGGCCTTGGACCCGGGGTTGCCCGCGTCCAGCAGGCGTCCGCTGAGCGTGAGCCGCCACTCCGGTGCATCCGCTCGCGCTGGCGCCAGGGTCAGTTCATCCAGCCATGCGTCCTCGATTTCGTCCAGCCGCTGCTGGAGATCGGCCATAAACCCGGCCCATGTGGACTTGTCGTCGACCAGACGACGGACGACCGCAGCCCGGTCCCGCGTTGCCCGGATTTCCGCCAGATGCCGGGCGTTGCGGGCGGCTGTTGCCTGCAACGGCTGCACTTGATGCGTGATCGCCGAGGTCTGTGCCCCCAGGGTGTGGGCCAGCCGGCGGTAATACCGGATCGGAGGGAGTAAGGCCCAGACCAGCAGCGCCGCCAGACCCAGCACATACGGTTGCCGGCGGCGAAGCGCCTGCGCCTTCCGCAGGTCCGGCGGCAACAGCCCGGTCGCACCGCCTTGATCGGCAAGCGCCGACCGGGCCAGTCCGACAAGCGGGGCCAGCCGATGGGTGCATGCAGCCGCACCCGCGGCGCAGGCAGCCGGGGAAATTTCCACTTTTCCCCACGGATCGTAATGCTGCACCTGGAGATGGAATTTCTCCGCCAGCGCCTCCCCAAGACCCGTCACCAATGATCCGCCGCCGGTCAGATAAAGCGCCACTGGCGGCGCACCGGCTTGACGGAGATGATTCGCCACCGAGCGGGCGATCTCGATCTGCAGTTGGGCGGTAAACTTTTCCATGGCGCGCTGCACGGCCGGTCGTTTCGTCCCGGCTTCGAGACGTTCGACTGGAAGGGCCTGGAGCTTGAGCAATTCGGCCTGGGCGAAATCGAGTTGGAAATCAGCCGCGATCCCCGCGGTGATCATGTTTCCCCCCATTTGCAGAATCCGGATCTGGGAGCCGCCCGGCCCGATGACCGCAAGGGTCGTCGTCCGCGCCCCGATGTCCGCCATCAGCACCGGTGCGGTCGCCCCGGGATAAATCCACGGCAGCGCCCACCCCAGCACGGCTGCCGGGGTCTGGACCGCAGTGACGCGATAACCCGCGGACTTTGCCGCCAGGCAGATTCGCTCCACGGCCTCGCGCCTGGCTGCCGCGAACCTGAGTTCCATCATGCACCCGTCATCCGCGAGGACTTCGTGCTCCCAGACCACGTCCTGCAACGGAAAGGGAATGGCCTGCGCGGCTTCGAAATCGATGACCTTGCCCCGCCTCGCGGGCGCGACCGAGTGGGCCTTGGTCGATTTGATGAGGGTGAGATATCCCGGAATTGCGATCCGCGCCGCCCCACCCGTCCGACTCGCCGCCGCCACCGCCTTGAGCGCTTGCGCGGTCCGATCCATCCAGTCGGCGTCCAGCGCGGAATCCGCACTGTGCGACTGTTGCGCAAATTTACGCAGGACCAGTTTATGCGGGCCGGCCAGGGCAAACTCCGCGGCCGCGACATGACTGGCGCCGAGATCGAGAACGACAAAGCGGTTAGATTTCATGGGATAATCCGGCGCGGGACTGACGGGGGGAAAGGAAGCGCTGAGAACCACCAAACGTCCCAGCAATGAGCGCCACGGCCCGCCCGGGAAACATCTCCGGCTACCGCGTATCCGGTAAAATCCGTCTTCAATGCAGCCTTGTTGCGGCCCGCGCGGCCGTTACGCTCGAGAATCGCTTCCGCGTCGCTGATGACACCCGCCCTTTCCTACAAGATCGCCGTCCTCGTTTTTCTCGAAAATTCCGCGGGCGAGCACCTGCTGCTCCTCCGCGCCAAGCCCCCGAACCTCGGCGTGTGGAGCCCCATTGGCGGCAAGCTGGAGACGGCCCTCGGCGAGTCACCGTTCGAATGCGCCGTGCGCGAGACGCGCGAGGAGACCGGGTTCGAGGTCACTCCGGACGACCTCCACCTCTTCGCGATGATCGCGGAGAAGGCCTACGAGGGCGAGTCCCACTGGCTCATGTTCCTCTTTCGCTCCCGGAAGCCCATCCACGGTCTTCCGCCGGACATGGCCGAGGGCAAATTCGGCTTCTTCTCGCGCGAGGCGGTCGCCCGGCTGGCGATTCCCGAAACCGACCGCCGCGCCCTCTGGCCGATCTACGACCAGTACCGCGACCGGTTCGTGGCGCTGCGGGCGGATTGCGCCCCGGGCCAACCCGTGCAGGTTACCGTCGAGGAAATCACCCCGCGCTGACGCCGGGCAGCCCGTGTCATCCAGTGGTTAATCCGGGACTAAACACTTGATTTCTAGGGCATCCGCCGAAGACTTTTCGTTTAACCTAAAGATTCCTCTCCCTCGTGACCAAAAAACCCAGCGCCACTGCCGACAAGAAAGCCGACGACAGCGTCCCAAGCGCCAGTCCGTCCTCCCGCGCCGCGATCAACCAGCAGCTGGGCAAGGAGGCACGGATCGATCTTTTCCGGACCATGATGCGCATCCGCCGCTTTGAGGAGCGTTCGCTCCGCGCCTACCAGGCGAAGAAAATCGGCGGTTTTCTCCACCTCTACATCGGGCAGGAGGCCGTCGCCGTCGGTTGCTGCTCCCTGATGGGCAAGCATGACCACGTCATCACCGCGTACCGCGACCACGGCCACGCCATCGCCGTCGGCATGGGTGTCAACGAGCTCATGGCCGAGCTCTACGGCAAGGCCACCGGCTGCTCCAAGGGCAAGGGCGGCTCGATGCATTATTTCGCCCCCGATCGGAATTTCTGGGGCGGCCACGGCATCGTCGGCGGCCAGATTCCCCTCGGCACCGGCCTCGCCTACGCCCTGAAGTACAAGGGACTCAAGGGTGCCGCGATGGCGTTCATGGGCGATGGCGCCGTCAACCAGGGCGCCGTCCACGAGGCCTACAACCTCGCCTCCCTCTGGCAGCTGCCCGTCGTCTTCGTCATCGAGAACAACGGCTACTCCATGGGCACGAGCCAGGAACGCTCCTCCGCCGGCGACCTCGCGAAGCGCGCCGAGGGCTACAACATGGCCTGGGGCACCTGCGACGGCCATGATGTCTACGACGTCCGCGCCGTGATGGACAAATTTCTCCGCCTCGCCCGCGAGGAATCCAAGCCCGCCGTCGTCGAGGTCCGCACTTACCGTTATCGCGGCCACTCCGTGGCCGATCCCGACAATACCTACCGCGCCAAGTCCGAGATCGAGGAATACCGCCGCACCAAGGATCCGATCCAGGTCTTCCAAAACACGCTCGTCGCCGAGGGCGTGCTCGACGACGCCCTGATCGGGCAGATCGACCAGGCCGCCCGCGCCGAGGCCGATGCCGCCGCGGATTTTGCCGAGGCCAGCCCGTTTCCCACCCCCGACGACATCCAGAAGGATGTTTACTGGGAAGCCGACCATCCTTCCGAACGCAAGTCCCAGGGCCGCCTGTTCTTCGACTGACCGTTCCTCCGCCACTTACCCTTTCACGTACTTTTCCATCCGATGCCCGTCATCACTTACCGCGAAGCCATCCGCCACGCCCTTGCCGAGGAGCTCGAGCGCGATGCCAATGTCGTCGTCCTCGGCGAAGAAGTCGCCCAGTTCAACGGCGCCTACAAGGTCACCGAGGGCCTCCTCGCCAAGTTCGGCCCCAAGCGGATCGTTGACACCCCGATCTCCGAGGCCGGCTTCATCGGCATGGGCGTCGGTGCCTCAATGCTCGGCATCCGTCCCGTGATGGAGCTGATGTTCTGGAGCTTCTACTCGGTCGCCTTCGACCAGATCCTGAACAACGCCGCCAATGTCCGTTATATGTCCGGCGGCCTGATCAACTGCCCCATCGTCATCCGCGGCCCGGCCAACGGCGGCACCAATGTCGGCGCCACCCACTCCCACACCCCGGAAAACGTCCTCGCCAACCATCCCGGTGTGAAGGTCGTCGTGCCCTCCACCGCCGCCGACGCCAAGGGCCTGCTCAAGTCCGCCATCCGTGACAACGACCCGGTCTTCTTCCTTGAGAACACCATCCTGTACGGGGACAAGGGCGAGGTCCCCGAGGGCGAACACCTCATTCCCCTCGGCCTGGCCGACGTGAAGCGTGCGGGCACCGATCTGACGATCGTCACCTACGGCCGCTCCGTCCTCCATTCCCTCGCCGCCGCCGACCTCCTCCAGAAGGAGCACGACATCTCCGCCGAGGTCGTGGACCTCCGCACCATCCGTCCGCTCGACATCGACACCGTGCTCCAGTCCGTCGCCAAGACGCACCGCGTGCTCATCGTCGAGGAGCAAAAACCCTTCGCGAGCGTCGGTTCCCAACTCGCCTTCATGATCCAGCGCGAGGGCTTCGACGACCTTGACGCCCCGATCCACCGCCTCACCACGGTTGACGCTCCCGCCATCTACAGCCCGCCGGTTGAAATCGAGCAGCTCCCGAACCCGCAGCGCGTGCTCAAGGCCGCCCTCGAGCTCATGACCTGACGGCCGCCGGATTCCCTCCTCGATCTCCTAACTCCCAACTTCACTCGCAATGGCCCAAATCATCGACATGCCGAAACTCAGCGACACCATGACGGTGGGTACGCTGGTCAAGTGGCTCAAAAAGGAAGGCGATGCCGTCAAGTCCGGCGACATGCTCGCCGAGGTGGAGACGGACAAGGCCACCATGGAGCTCGAGTCGTTCTTCGACGGCACGCTCCTCAAGCAATTCGCCCCCGCTGGTTCGCAGGTCGCCATCGGCGCCCCGCTCTGCGCCATCGGCAAACCCGGGGAGAAAGTTGATGCACCCGCGGCGGCCCCAGCCGCTCCGGCGGCCGCGCCCGTCGCGGACAAGCCCGCAGCGAAGGCCGCAGCTCCCGCTCCCGCGGTGAACCAGGCTCCGGCACCAGCACCCGCGCCGGCCCCGACACCCGCCCCGGCGGCCCCGGCCGGCCGCATCCGCATCTCCCCGCTCGCCCGCAAGCTCGCCGAGGAAAAGGGCCTAGATTACTCCCGCATCACCGGCAGCGGTCCCGGCGGCCGCATCGTGCGCACCGATATCATTGCCGCCGCCAAGAATCCCCCGGCACCCGCCCCGGCGGCCGCCAAGGCTGCCGCCCCGAAGGGCGGAGCCGACACGTGGCCGTGGCGCTCCGTGTTCGACAAGAACGCCATCCAGCCCGAGTCAACCGCCCCGCTGTCCAACATGCGCGCGGTCATCGCCCGCCGGCTGGTGGAGTCGAAGACGACCATCCCCCATTTCTACCTCGAGATCGAGGTCGATGCCGCGCCCCTGAACGCCCTGCGCGTCAACCTCAACGCCGGCCTCGCCAAGGATGGTGTCCGTCTCTCGGTGAACGACTTCATCCTCAAGGCCAGCGCCGCCGCCCTGCGGGCCGTACCGGGCGTCAACAGCTCCTGGGATGCGACCGGGATCAAATACCACGGCTCCACGCACGTCTCCTTTGCCGTCGCGATCGAGGACGGCCTGATCACGCCGGTCATCAAGGACACGGACAGGAAGACCGTCTTCCAGATCAGCGCCGAGGCCAAGGATCTCGGCAGGCGCGCCAAGGAAAAGAAGCTCGCGCCCGTCGAGTTCACCGGCGGCACATTCTGCGTCTCCAATCTCGGCATGATGGGCATCGAGCGTTTCTCGGCCATCATCAACCCGCCGAATTCCGCCATCCTCGCCGTCGGCGCCACCGTGAAGAAACCCGTCGTGAAAAATGACGAAATCGTCATCGGGGAACGTCTCGCCCTCACCCTCTCCTGTGACCACCGCGTGGTGGACGGTGCCCTCGGCGCCAAGTTCCTCAACGCCCTCAAGGACCACCTTGAGAACCCCGCCCTGCTGCTGTTGTAAACGTGATAGGGCGGGACCGCTGGGCCCGCCCTACCTCGGAATTCACCGCCGCAGGTACAAATCCAGCCACGGCCAGGTCATCTCATAAAACCCCGCGCACGACGTGTGCGTCAGGTCAGGATAGACCATCAGCGACTTCGTGCCTGGCAGCCGGTCGAACACCGCGCGGATCGTGGCGGCCGGACAGGTCTCATCCTTCCCGCCGGCGCTGATCAGCGCCGGCACCCGCAGTTCCGGCGCCAATTGGAGTGGATCGAAATAATCCAGCGTGCGAAGCGCGGCGTCCGTGTTAAGGTCCGCCTTGTCGAGCACCCCCTTGATCATCGCATGGGGGGTGCGGGCCGCCTGGCGCATGTCACACAGGAACGGCACATGCGCCACAACCACCTTCACGCGCGGGTCAATTGCCGTCACGGCCAGCGCCATTCCGCCGCCCTGACTCGTCCCCACCAGCCCGATGCGCCCCGCGTCGATGTCGTCGCGCGTCACCAGGTAATCGATCCCGCGGATCACATCCGCAAACGCCCCCTGATAATACGCACCCTCCGGCTGCGCGATGTGCCACGTGAGTTTGTCCGGCCCGTCGATTTTCCATAGCTCCTCCGAATCGCCCTGCGAACGGGGAAAGACCTGCAGCACCGCATAGCCACGCATACACTCGCTTAACATCACACCCTGCTGCGCGCCGCCGTAGCCGGGCATGGTGACGATGGCCGGCAGGGGCCGTGCCTTCGATTCACCCTGTACCGGCAGCGCGAGTAGCGCCCGGAAATGAACCCCGTCCAATCCGCGCAGCGTGACCCGGTATTTCCGGTACGGCAACGGTTCCTTCACCTGCTCGACCACCGCCTCCAACGGCTCGCTCGCCAGCTGGGCCCGCGTCTTCGCCCAGAACGCATGAATCCCGGGCGTCACTGCCGATGCGGCCGCGACTTCCAGTTTCAACGGCCGGCCAAAGATGCTCCGCCCCTTCCCGCTGGCCCAATCGCCCAGATCGTACGTCACAAACAATTCGTTGTCAGTCGGCGTCTCCTCGATCGCCATGTAGTGCGTGGTCAGCACGCCCGAGACGAGCTGAACGACGTGACTCCATGATTCACCGTGATCCAGGCTGAATGCGAGATAGTCACCGTTGCGGGGACATCCCGCCCGCGGCCAGGACGCCCGCGCTGGAATCCGCGCGCCCACTGCCAGCACCAAGACCCCGCTGCGCAATTCGATCACGTCGGGATCCACGAAGGCACCCTCAAGATCGATGGGCTTCCCGTCTTTGTCCACCACGCCGCGGAACATCTCCGCCCAGTCCTGCGTGCGATGAATGTCCACTACAACGAGGTTCACCGGGCGCGGCGTCACCCATGTGGCGCCTTCATCATCCGACCACGTCTCATAAAGATCCCGGCCCGTGCGCATATAGCAGCGCAACCGCCCGGCTTCGGGACCATGGGAAACCCGCACCAGCACCGGTTCGCCAAATCCCTCGGGTGTAAGTTTCGCATCCGCCGCAATGGTGGACACCAACCGCCAGTTGCGGCCCTGGTCGCTTGAGCGCAGCAGGATGGTCCGTCCTTTCCACAGCGTCGGCATGTAATAAACCGGCGACTCGTCGCCGTGAAACCAGCAATAGACGGTCGTCAGCAAATCTCCGTTCGGCAGCTCAAGCATCCGCCGGTGCAGCCGCGCCGCCGCGTGCGGCCGGCCATAGTCGTCCGTGGATCCGTGATAATTGATGCCGGGAATGCTGAAGGCATTGTCCATCGGCCCTTGCAACGTGTGCCAGTCGTCGTCCGAGTGATAAATCTGCCCCTCGCCTGTGCCGTCGGCCTTCCCGGGTGTGATGTAGGTGTCGAGCGCCAGGATGCGCCCGCTGCGCAACTGGATGACGCCGCCCTCGAAGTTGAGCCCGTTTTCGCCCCGCTTGCGCGGAAACTCGGTCCAGGTCGCGCCGCCATCACGCGAGACGACGGTGCCGATCTCGCAGGGATAAGAGATGCGCTTTGACGGCTGGGGCGGGTCGGTGCGCTGCGCCTGCACGATGAGCGTGCCGCTCGTCGTGCAGATCATCGAGGGCTGCAGTCCGTTCGCCATCACCAATCGCTCCGCGCCGATGTGCAGGCCCAGTCGCGGGTCGGCTTTCAAGACGATCGATTCGCTGTGCTCCACCTTCGTCGGGTCAGCCGCATTCTCCGCCGCGAGACAGACGGCTAGTGATGCCGTCACTATCAAGATGCCGGCGAGGAGCTTCAGCTTTCGAGCCGGAGAAAAAACGCAGGGTAACTTCATGGAGACACCGATGGGGTGCCCGAAGGCCAGCCCGCTTTCCGCGCCAAGTCGATAAGGGAAACGAACGACCGACGATTCTGACGGATGCCTGACTCCTTGCTGAGCCCTTACCTCATCAATGCCATGGCGCGTCGCATCAGCTCAGCCGCGCCCGGACTTCCGCCAGGTCCAGCGTGCGGCCGGTCACCCGCGACTCCTCGGCCGCGAAGCCCATCAGGTGGCTTTCCACGGACCGTTGCAGCGACGATTCCATGTCCTCCGCCCGCGGCTTGTTGAATTCTCCGTGCAGCATCCGCACCAAACCGGCGTCGCCGCCGCCGTGCCAGCCGTCCTTTTCGTGGTCAATCGTGATGCGCTGCAGCGTATGCGTCGCGTGGTCGTCGATCACAATGTCGCAACCCGCCGTGCGCTTCACCCGCTCACCTGCTAGCAGTCGCGCCTTCGTGCCAAAAATCGCCAGGTCCCGGCCTTCGCTGAAGGCCGTCATGGTGAACGTGCCCGTCGCGCCGCTCGCGAAGCTCATGTTTACGGTCTGGTGGTCCACCGCCGTGTTGTCGCAGTGGTACACGCAGCGGCCCCACGGACTGGTCTTCAGCCACCCGACAATCTCCGCGTCGGTCGCCGTCTTCGCCCGGTCGTAGATGATCTCCAGCCAGTTCTTGCGGTCCCCGAGGTAGCGGTGCGCGTCATAGAGGCAGGTGTCCGCCACCGGGCAGCCGTCTGTGCAGCGCACCGGCGCTCCTGCCGGAGCCTGCTCCGGCCGGAAATGCATGATACCGCCAAAGCTGCCCAGGGACACGCACGGCGAGTCCACCAGCCACGAGAGAATGTCGGTGTCGTGGCAGGACTTCGCGATGATCATGGGCGTGGACTTCTCCACCACGCTCCAGTGTCCGCGCACAAACGAATGCCCCTGATGCCATGGCTCGACGCCCTCGGTGGCCTCGAACGACACGATCCGGCCGAGCGCGCCGCCCGCGATGATTTCCTTCACCCGGCGGTAAAACGGCGTGTAGCGCAGCACGTGGCACACGAGCACCTTCCGCCCCAGTTCCTGCGCCAGTTTCTCCAGCGCCAGCACCTCGCGCAGGTTGGTGGAGATCGGCTTCTCCAGCAGCAGGTCGTAGCCCTTGCGCATCGCGGCCGACGCCTGCGCGAAATGAAAGGCGTCCTGCGTGGCGATGATCATCACATCCGCCAGCTTTGGCTCGGCGAGGATCGCAGCATCGTCCGGAAACTCCCGGAAAGCCGGATTCTGCGAAAGTCCCCGGGCCTTCGTCCGCCGGGCCGCATTATGGTCCGCCCCCGCCACGATCTCGTAGAGGTCGGGCTGCTTGGCCGCCAATTCGAAATAGATGAAAGTGCGGCTACCGCAGCCGATCGCCGCAAGCCGGAGACGTTTGGAAGAACTCATAGGATTTATGACAGACCACCACGAAAGGCACGAAACACACTAAATCGGTAAGAATCCGAAAGAGGTCACTGGCGCGGTATTTCCGGGCGCATGCTTTCGTGGGCTTCGTGGGTTTCGTGGCGACCCGGTTTAGCTCTCCGCCCGTTGCCGTGCGTCGGCTTCGATCAGCTTGATCAGGCCGTCGAGCGTCGCCCGGGTCTTCGCCTTCACCGCCGGCAGTTCCGCCGCGTTCGCCACCCGGTCGCTGGCAAAGAGATAGAACTTCATCTTCGGCTCCGTGCCGCTGCCCCGCGCGGCAAACGTGTAGCCGTTGGACAGCGTCACCAGGTACAGGTCCTGCGCCGGCAGTGCCTCGCCGTCCGCATCCAGGATTTTCTCGCGGCCGTAGTCCTGGAATTTCGTGACCTTTAACTCGCCGAACGCCGCCGGCGGATTCGCCCGGTACGTCTCCAGGACGCGCTTGATCTTTGCCGAGCCGGTCGCGCCCTCGTAGTAGATGTTGATCACGCCCTCGAGGTAGAAACCGTAGCGCAGAAAAATCTCATCGAGGTACTCCGGGACCGTGAGGCCGCGGCTCTTCACCCACGCGCAGAGTTCCGCGAACATGAGGCAGGCGGAATTTCCGTCCTTGTCGCGCAGGTAGTCGTTCGGCAGGTAGCCGTAACTCTCCTCGGTGCCGAACGCGTAGAACGTGCTGTGCTGGAGCAGCAGCTTCGCCCGATCATTGAACGTCCCCGCCTCATACTCGAAGCTGGGGCCCATCGCCTGCCGCAGCTTTTCCTCGTAGCCGCGCAGCTTCGCCGCGATCCATTTGAAGCCTGTCAGCGTCTTGATGACCTTCACGCCATGGCCGCGGCCGATGGCGTCCTGCAGCTGGGTCGTCACCACCGTGTTGATGATGCAGGCGTGCGCCGAGCCTTCGCGCGGGATCCAGCCGAGCTCCTTGTACTTCATCAGCCGGTAGTCGGCCAGGAGCGCGCCGATCTGGTTCCCCGTGATCAGCTCCATTTTTCCCGCCCGGTTGCGCACCGCGCAGGCCATCCGATCGGCGTCAGGATCGGTCGCGAGAACGACGTCGCTGCCCAGCTTCTCGGCGAGCTTGATGGCGAGGGCCAGCGCCTCGGGATTTTCCGGGTTCGGCGACTTTACCGTCGGGAACCGGGCGTCAAACTCCAGCTGTTCCGGCACCTCGTGCACCACACAGCCCGCATGGAGCAGCAGGGGCAGGGTCTGGATCGCGCCCGTGCCATGGATATTCGTGTACACCACGCTGAGCCTGGTCTTCCGCAGCATGTCCGGATCCACCAACGCCTTCGTGGCGACCGCCAGGTAGGCGTCATCCGCCTCCCGCCCGAGTGTTGTGACCTTGGAAAGATCGATCGCGAGGAACGCGCCGAGCTCACCGAGCGGGACGGCGTTGACCTGGCCGACAATCCCCGTGTCGTGCGGCGGGATCACCTGGGCGCCGTCGTCGAAGTAGGCCTTGAAGCCGTTGTCATGCGGCGGATTGTGGCTCGCCGTGATGACGATGCCCGCGTGCGCCTTCAACCACCGCACGCTGTAGCTGAGTTGCGGCGTCGGCCGCGGCCCGTCGAAGATGAACGCCTCGCCTCCCAGCCGTGTCCAGGTTGACGCGGCCAGCTCGCAGAAATGCCGCGAGAAGTGCCGCACATCGTGCGCAATCACGAGCTTGGGCCGGCCGGGGCCAGGGCGGGAATCGAGGTACTTCCGAGTATAACGAAACAGCCCCACCACCGCGCGGATCAGCGTGAAGTCGTTTAGCATGTTGCTGCCGATGGCCGCGTGCTCCGGCGTGCCGCTCGCGCTCAGCTTACCCGTCTCCGCGGCCGCCGGAACCACGCCCATCGTCCGCCCGCGCATGCCGCCGGTGCCGAATTCCAGGTAGCGGTAGAACCGGTCGTTCAGCTCCGACCACGCCTCCTTCGCCACGAGTTCCCCGATGCTGTCCACCGCCCAGCCGGGCAGGTTGGCCCCGAGGAAGGCCGTCAGATTCTCCACGGTGCCGGGCATGAGCCGGCCCGCGGCTCCGGCCGATTTGATTTTCTCGAGCGTCGTCATGAGGGTCAGGAAAGATAAAGACCGTCGGAGACCGTCGGCGGGGGCGAGTGTTTTTTCCAGGCCTCGGCAAAGGAGTCCTCATCGTAACCAAACAGCGGCGAGATCTCGATGCCTGCCACCGGCCGCCCGGTCGGGTCGGTCTCCACCGCCGCGCCTTGCGCCCGCAGCCAGCGGGCGAATTGCCGGAGCTGGTCCTCCCGGCAGGTCAGCGGCGAATCCACACCCTCCGCGTTCTTCACGGGCGAGAAGTCGTCCGCCCGGCTGGTCTCGATCACGAGCGGGTATTGCGCAAACGGCAGCGCATCGAAGACAAACATCTCGAACTTCACGCCGTTGGCCTGCTCCGGCTTCACCGGCCGGCCTGTCGCGTCCACCGAGGGGATCTTCTTGTCCGCGCGGTGAAACGGCAACGCCATGCCTTCGCCGCCCCGCGCCACGCGGCGGATGAACTCCCGGTCGAGCACGTGGATCGCGATGCTGCCCGCCAGGTAGCGCAGCTGGCCGGCGGCCGTGGTCTCGCGCTGCATCGCCATCGGCAGGTCGGAGTACTCGACGACCACCAACCGGCCGGCCTGCGTGCAGAAATGCCCGAGCTTCTCCTCCGGATAGGCCTTCGGCACCATCTTGCTGGACATCTGCGAGCCGCGCCGCACATGCCACCCGATGAACGCCGGGTCGACACAGCGCACCAGCGGGTTGTCGACCTGGAAGTAACTCAGCGTGTCGATCCCCTCGCGCTGCATCAGGTCGAGCGCGCCGCTGCGCTCCAGCGCCCGCAGCGAACCGCCATGCCCGTCCGGCGAAAGCGCGATTGTGCCTTTCGTCTCCAGCAGGATCCGGCCCTCAAAGTCCACCGCCGGCATCCGTCCCTGGCGGAAAAAATGCACCCGGCCTGGGTCCAGCCCGAAATGCCCCTGCTCCTCGAAGAACGCGACGGTGGCCGCGTGATTCTGATGGCTCGTCATGATGAACCAGTGCAGCGGCCGGCCGAAGCGCCGGCCCGCGGCCCGGATCTTCTCGGCAAACACCTGGAAGAGCGGCTTCTGCTTCAGCGGCGTGACCGGAAACGTGCCCTTCGGACCATCGTACCCGAGCCGTGTCCCCTGCCCGCCCGCGACGGTGAACGCCGCGACCCGGCCCGCGCGCAGCGCGGCCTCTCCCGCCGCCTTGGCCGCGGCCCAGGCCCCGGCATCGCCCCCATGTGCGGGCAGCGGCTCGTAGGGCGCGGGGGCGAGCCCCGCGAGATCCACGCCCGCGACGGTGCCCGGCGCCAGCAGCGTGGCGGTCAGGCGCGCCACTTCGGCCAGGTCGATCTCCGCGGCTTCCTGCAGCAGGTGCCGCTGGGCCTCGGGCGGGAGTTCGTCGAAGAAGGCGAAGACCTGGCCCTGCCCGGCCTGCCGGAATTTTTCGATGAGGGGATGCAAAGCCATGCGCAGAAAGTGAAGCGGCTCAGTCCTCGAAGCGAAAGATGAATTCCTCGGGCTTGGCGTAGTGCAGCCGGCGCCGGATGACCTTCTCCACGTACGCCGGATCGTTGCGCAGCCGGTCGATGATCTTCTCCTGCTCGCGCAGCTTGGCCTCCGTCTCGGCGAGCCGCCGCCGGCTGGCGGCCTCCTGCTGCTTCAACTGCTCGTATTCCGCCCGGGCCTGCCAAAAAAACACCCCCGAGGCCACACCCACCCCCACAAAGAGCACCAGGTAGAGGCTGACGATGATGCGGCGCAGGTTCACAGGTGGGTTTTGCCCAAAATGAACGGCGCCCCCTCCGCGCCATGCAACGCTTTTCCCGCCACGAGACTCCCGTCGCGGATTCCACGGCGAAAACTCTCAAACCTGTTTTTCAGCAGGCAACGGAGGAAACAGAGAGGAAAGCCAATCCAGCAGGATGCTTGACCGGAACTCTCCGTTCTTTCCGTTACCTCCTGTAAAATAGATCGGAGTCCGGCCGGGGGAGGTTTGGAAGTTGTGAATCCCCTGCCCGTCCGCGATTTTGGCGTGCGTTTTACCAATCGGCCGCCTACCTGAAGTCCGCATGTATCAGAGCTATTACGGGTTCAAGGAGATGCCGTTCAACATCACCCCCGACCCGCGGTTTCTTTACCTCAGTCCCACCCACCAGGAAGCCCTTCAGCACCTCAAATACGGGGTGAAGGAAAAGAAGGGCTTCATCGTCCTCGTCGGCGAGGTCGGTTGCGGCAAGACCACCCTCTGCCGGTGCTTCCTGAACGAGATCGACCCGACGAAGTACGACACGGCGCTCATCCTCAACCCGCGGGTGACCGAGACCCAGATGCTCAAGGCCATCCTCACCGACCTCGGCGAGACCAAGCTCGCCCGCAGCCAGGTCGACCTCGTCGCCCAGATGAACCGCGTCCTCCTCGCCCGGATCGAGGCCGGCCGCGACATCGTCCTTATCATCGACGAGGCGCAGAACCTCTCCTTCGAGGTGCTGGAGCAGATCCGCCTCCTCTCCAACCTCGAAACCGACAAGCAAAAGCTCCTGCAGATCATCCTCATGGGCCAGCCCGAGCTGAAACAAGTCCTCGCCCGCGAGGAACTCCGCCAGCTCCGCCAGCGCATTCTCGTCCACTATGAGCTGCATCCGCTCTCGCTCACCGATATCCAGCAGTACATCCAGCACCGGCTGACGCTCGCCGGCGGCATGGGCCGGCCCAGCTTTACCAAATGGGCTCTCCGCGCCATCCACCGCGGCAGCAAGGGCATTCCCCGCATCGTCAATAATCTTTGCGACAAGTCCATGCTCTCCGCCTTCATCCGCGGATCCGACCAGGTCAACTACTGGGACGTGCGCCGCGCGGTGAAGGACATGGCCCACCTCACGTCCTGACCCGGATCACCCACGCCATGAGCCTGATCAACGACGCCCTGAAAAAGGCGCAGCACCAGCGGACGGGCAATCCCGTGGATTCCCCGCCCATGCCCGGCACGGCGCTGGGCGCCCATGGCGTCCAGCGCGGCAAGACGCTGCCCGCGCAGACGCTCGCTATGGTGTTCGCCGGAGCCACCGCGGCGGTCGTGCTCGCCGTGGTCATCACCGTTTACTTCTTCAATCGCGAGCCCGTCCGGATACCCGCCTCGCCTGCCCCTGCGCCCAAACCGGTCGTGCGTGAGGCCGTCGCGACGCCCGCCCCGGTGATCGTCGCGCCCGTGATCGCCCAGCCTGCCCCCGCCGCCATCGACCTCTCGAGCGTGAAGCTCCCCGCAGCCGAGGCCGCCGCGGCCGCCGAGGCCAAGCCCGACGCCGCACCGCCTGCGTCCGCCCCGGCACCGGCCCCCGCACCGGCGGGCGCAAATGCTCCGCAGGACATCCGCATCCTGACTTTCATCGACGCCATCCGCGTCACCGGCATCCGTTCCTCGGGCCACGAAAGCAAGGTGCTGATGAACGACCGCGTCTACCGGATCAATGACATGGTCGATTACACGCTGGCCATCCGCCTCATTAAGGTCTCCGCCGAGGGCCTGACCTTCACCGATGCCAACGGCACAGTCTACGTGAAGAATTTCTAGGCCAATCGTTCCGGCTTTTATCCTCCGTGGCGTTTGTGGCAATTGGTCGCTCGAGGAGACCCTGATCATTTCTTACAGGTGCTAACGAGGAAACAGAGAAGTACCCATCTTCCGGCCCCGCCTCCGTTCGCTCCGTTACGTTCTGTAAAAAATGGATCGGAAGTCCCGTTGATTCGTGTGTAGTCGTGTCCCTCGTGGTTTCATCCTGAATCGCCCGGTTTGGCCGCCCCATGCTCACCCACCTTCAGCAGACCCGCACGCGCCTTCTCCAGGTGGCCGACGGCTGCCTGTTCGCCACGGCCCTGCTTGCGGCCTATTTCCTGCGGGACGCCGGTACCGGCTGGTTCCACTGGCGAACGCTCGAGCCCATCGAGGATTATTTCTGGCTGCTGCCCGTCGTCGCGATTCTCGGCCCGGTCGTGCTTTCGGGCCAGGGCTTCTACGAGGCGCCGCGGCCGGCGCACCGGCTCCGGGCCCTGTTCGCGATCCTGCGCAGCTGCACCTTCACGGTCATCGGGCTGATCCTGGCGCTCTTCATCCTCCGCCTGCAGCTCGCGCGGTCGGTCATCATCCTGGTCGGCACCCTTGGCGGCCTGCTGGTCTACGTCCGGTACGAGGTCGCGTTCTGGCTGCACTCCCGCAGCTTCGCCCGGGATCAGCTCCGCCGGCGCGCCCTCTGGGTCGGCCTGCCCGCCGAAAACCTCCGCCTGCGCACAGCGCTCACCCGCATCGAGCGCGACACGCTCGAGGACTCCGGCGAATTTGATCCCGCCCTCCAGCCGGTGGAGGAATTCGTCCGCTTGCTCCACGACCAGGCCGTCAACGTCGTCATCCTCAATCTCGCCGGCGTGGAGCGCGACCAGGCCACTGCGGTGCTGCTCGCGTGCGCCCGGGAGGGTGTCGAGGTCCTTGTCCGCCCGGGCCTCACCGCCCTCCCGTCGCCCCGCGTCACCATCGACCAGTTCGGCGGCGAAGCCGTGTTCTACTACCGGGCGCAGTCCGCGCCCCTCGGCCATTTGTTCATCAAGCAGGTCTTCGATTACGTGGCTGCGGCCCTCCTGCTCGTGCTCCTTTCGCCGCTGCTCCTGCTGGTCGCCGCCGCCATCCGCCTCACCTCGCCCGGCCCGGCGCTCTACCGCCAGCTCCGGGCCGGGCTCAACGGCCGTTCCTTCCTCATGCTGAAATTCCGCTCCATGCAGTCCGATGCCGACCGGCAGCAGGCGGAGCTCGCCGGCCGCAACGAGATGCGCGGCCCCGTGTTCAAGGTGAGCAACGATCCCCGCGTCACGCCGCTCGGCCGCTTTCTCCGCCGCTACAGCCTCGACGAGCTCCCCCAGCTCTGGAACGTCGTCCGCGGCGAGATGAGCCTCGTGGGCCCGCGCCCGCTGCCCATCGAGGAGGTGCAGCGCTTCGACCTCGACACCCACCGCCGGCGGCTGAGCGTGAAGCCCGGGCTCACGTGCCTGTGGCAGATCAGCGGACGCAACGACATTGCCGACTTCGCGGACTGGGTTCGGCTCGACTTGGCCTACATCGACCAGTGGTCGCTCTGGCTGGATTTCAAGATCCTGCTCGCCACGATCCCCGCCGCCCTCTTCGGCCGCGGGGCGCGGTGAGTGGTGCAGGCAGGATGCCTGCGCTACTTTCCAGTCCGGGCCGAAAGATATTTCTTCACGGCCGCCAGCCCGCGCGTGTTGAGAATGCTCTCCTTCGTCAGCCAGCCCTTGCGCGCCGAATTGATCCCCGCCCGCACCTGCTCCAATCCGCTGGTTTCATGGGCGTCGGGGTTGATCGCGCAGAGCAGCCCTTTCTCCGCGGCCTTGCGCCAGTGGCGCCAGTCCATGTCCAGCCGCCACGGGCTCGCATTGAGTTCGATGATCACGTCGTTCGCGATCGCCGCGTCCACGACCTTGCCCACATCAAGCCGGTAGCCTTCCCGGCGCAGCAGCAGCCGCCCCGTCAGGTGGCCGATCATCGTCGTGCGCGGGTGCTCGATTGCGCGGATCAGCCGCGCCGTCATCACCGCCTCCTCCTGCGTGAAGACATTGTGCACCGACGCCACCACGTAATCGAGTTTCGCCAGCACCGCATCCTCAAAATCCAGCCGTCCGTCGGGTAGGATATCGCATTCCGTCCCCGTAAAAACATGCGTCCTGAAACGCTTCGAGGCGTTCAGTGCGTGAATCTCGTCCGCCTGCTTCAGCAGCCGTTCCTCGCTCAGGCCGTTTGCCTGGTAGCTCGACTTGGAGTGGTCGGCGATACCGAGGTAGTCCCAGCCCAGCGCCTCGGCCGCCGCCACCATTTCCACGAGGGTATTCCGGCCGTCCGATGCCGTCGTATGGTTGTGAAAGGCCCCGCGTAAATCGCCCAGCTCGACCAGCCGGGGCAGTTCGCCTTGCTCCGCCGCTTCAATCTCGCCCACGCCCTCGCGCAACTCCGGCGGAATGAAATGCAGGCCCAGCGCCTTGAAGAGCCCATCCTCGCTCCTGATGCCGGACTTGTGGTGGGCCCGCTCCGCCTTTTCCTTGGCCGTCCCCTCTCCCTCCGCCGGCACCAGCCCCCACTCGCTCAGGCTCAGGCCGCGCGACAGCGCGCGCTGGCGCATTTGGACGTTGTGGTCCTTCGATCCGGTGAAGTGATGCAGCGCGAAGACAAACTGGTCGTCCGGCACAATCCGCAGGTCCGCCTGCAGTCCGCTCTCGAACCGCACGCTCGCCTTGGTCTCCCCCTGCGCCGTGACTTCCTTCACTCCCGCGAGACTCGTGAACCAGCCCACGACCGGCGCCACGTCCTCCGCGGCGACGATGAAATCGAGGTCGCCCACCGTCTCCAGGCCGCGCCGCAGGCTGCCCGCCGCCTCCGCCCGTTTTACCTGGGGCAGTTTCCTCAGGCCCGCCACGATCGGGGCCGCGATTTCATCGGCTTCCCACCACATGTGCCGCTTGCCATACGCCTCACGGTTCCTGATGCCCGCCAGGATCTTCTCCTGCGTCTTCTCCCCAAACCCATCGAGGGCGGCGACGCGCCCGTCCGTGCAGGCCGCCGTCAGCGCCGCGATGTCCGCGATGCCCAGCTTGTCATGCAGCGCGCGAATCTTCTTCGGCCCGAGGCCGGGAATCTGCAGCATTTCCTCCAGTCCGGGCTCGATTGACGCCTTCAGCTTGTCGAAAAAACCCAGCCGTCCGGTGGTATGCAGCTCCGTGATTTTCTGCGCCAGCGCCTCGCCGATGCCCTTCACGGTCTCCAGCTTCTCTTCCGCAATGAGCCGCGCCAGCTCGTCGTCCTCGATTGCCTCCAGCGCGCGGGCCCCCGTCTGGTAAGCCCGGACCTTGAACGGATTCTCCCCCTTCAGCTCCAGCAGCGTGCCAATCTCCGCGAGCACATCGGCAATCTCGTTTTTGGTCATGGGTGATGGGCGGTAAGCTTTAAGCGGCAGGCGCTAAGCTCCAGAACGAATTTCTCGCTGCGCTCGCGCGGGCTTGCGCTCAAAGCCTACCGCTTAAAGCCTGTCGCCTGGAGCCCATGCCGTTCACCCACCACCGCACTGTCCGCCTTGCCGATACCGATGCCGCCGGGGTGGTCTTCTTTGCCCGGACGCTCATGCTCTGCCATGAGGCCTACGAGGAGGCGCTCGCCCGCGCCGGGCTCGATCTGAAGGCGTTTCTCGGCGGCTCCGACCTGATCGTGCCGATTTCCAAGAGCGAGGCCGACTACCTCCGGCCGCTGTATTGCGGCGACCGGCTGGCCATTACCGTCACGCCCTCGGCGCTCTCCGCCACCTCGTTCGCCCTTCACTTCGAGATCACCAAGCTCGGCCCGCCGGACAAACTCGCCGCCCGCGTCCGCACCGAGCACGTCGCTACCTCGCTCTCCAAGCGCGAACGCCTCCCGCTCTCCCCACCCCTGCTCGCCTGGATCAGCGCCGGCTGAGCAGACCGCAGCCTTCCAACCAGTGGCAGCCGGGGTAATGAGGCTGGCCTTGGTCCTTTCAGCCTCCGTCCCTTCTCCTTTCTCCCTTCTCCCCGCTCCCGCCGCCGCGCCCCGCTGCGGCGTCCGCCAGCGCCACCCGGTTCAGTTTCCCCTGCGCATTGCGCGGCCATTCGGCGACCGCCACATACTGCTTCGGCCGCTTGAACGCCGCCAGGCTCTCCAGCGCGGCCGTCACCCGGGCCGCGTCCGGCTCGCGTCCCGACGCGGCATAGCAGGCCACGACCGCCTGGCCCCATTCCGCATCCGGCACCCCCACGACCGCTACGTCGTCAAATTCACCGCTCGCCCGGAGCACTGCCTCGACTTCCGCCGGCTGGACCTTTTTTCCGCCTGAGATGATGACCGCATCGCGCCGCCCCAGCACGTGGAGGTGTCCCTGCGCATCGAGCTGGCCCAGGTCCTCCGTTTCGAATTCGCGCGCGGAGCGTTCATCCGGGAAGTAGCCGCGAAACACCGAGTCGCCCGCAATGGTCACGATGCCGTCGGGCGTAAGCGAAATCCGCGCATGCGGCATCGCCCCGCCGGAGCTGCGCGCTCCCGCCAGAAACTCGGCCGGCCGCAGCGCCGCCACCATCGCCGCCGTTTCCGTCATGCCATAGCTCAGCGAAACCGGCAGCCCCAACCGGGCCGCCGCCTCGGTCAGCTCCGGCCAGACCGGGCCGCCGCCGATGAAAATCACCCGGAATCCCCGCAACCAATCCACCGCCGCGGGCGACGCCAGTAACCGCTGCAACTGCGTCGGCACCAGTGACAGCACCCAGTCTCCGCCGCGCCGCGCCGGCCATTCCCCGGCCTCCAGCTGCTTCCATTCCCATGCGAGGTATTCGCCAACGGTCGCCGCACAGCGTACCCGGGCCATCAGCCCGCTGACATGATACGGCGGCAGCACGCCCACGGCATTCACCCGCTCGATTCCGAAATGCGCGCAAAAACCGCGCACCGCCGCCGTCAGCGTGCGCTCGTCATGCCGCGCAAACCGCACCCCGCCGCTCGTCCCGCCCGTTGGCACACAAAGCCAGCCCTGCTCGGTTTCGGATTTCGGATTTCGGGTTTCGGATCTTTCTGACGCATTTTTTTTCAATGTGTCCACTGTGGCCCGTTCCGCCGCACCCCACTTCGGATCACAGACAAAAATAAATCCGCCGCTTTCCTCGGTGCAGCCCGTGGCGCGCACCAGCTGGATCAGTTCAGCGCGTTCCATACGGCCTCCGGGTCAAGTCGCTCGACATCTTTCTCGCGGATAAACGGCGCCAGGTAGGGTCCGTCAAAGCGTGTGTCGGCAAACAGCGGCCAGACTCCGAACCCCAGCGCCCGCGGCTCACCCGGCCATGCAAGCGCCGCCTGCAAAGCCGCCCGCGCCCCTACTGCCGTCTCCAGCGCCGACGAAAACACCACCGCCGCCTTCGCCTTGGCCAGCGTGGCCAGTGCAGCTGCGACGTCGCCGAGCAGGGCCGGCTTCACGATAAACACCCCCGGCCAGCCCGCGCCCAGCCATCGCTCGATGTCGTGTTCACCCGTCAGCGATTCATCCAGCGCCAGCGGCGTGGGAAAATCCCCGGCGAGCCCGAGCAACAAATCCACCGCGCCGCGCGCTGCCGCCGAAATGGGCTGCTCCACAAACTCCACCGGACGATCCGCACAGCGCTCCAGCCAGCGCTCCGCCTGCCGCCGGTCCCAGGCTCCGTTCGCATCGAGCCGCAGTTTCGCGCCGTTGGGCAAGGCCGCGCAGACGTCGTCCAGCAGCACCAGCTCATCCGCGACGTCCTCCACCCCGACCTTCCACTTGAAAACCCGAAACCCCGCCTCCGCCTTCGCCGCAATGGGCATCAGCGCCGCCCGGCCCGCCGGGAGCAACGCGGCCACACCCAGATGCTTGTGCTGCGGAATCCACGCGTCGGCCGGCTTTCGGGCGACCGTCAGCGCATTCCGCAGGCACCCGAAGCGACCCGGCACCGCCGCCAGCCGGGCTTCATCGGCTTTCTCCCCCAGCTCACGGCACGCCGCTTCCACTTCATCGACGGTCTCAGTGCCAAACCATGGAATCGGCGCCGCCTCTCCATAGCCCGCGCCACCCGTCGTATCCGTCAACCGCACCAGCACTCCTTCCCGCTCCCCCCACGGCCCGTGCGCCGTGCGCACCGGAGTGCGGAACGGCAGCCGATAGCGACGGAACTGGAAAAGATACTCCATGCGAACAGTCCCCCACAGCACTCCCACCACCGCAATAAATCAAAGTGAAACAACCACAGCCTTGGTCCCAAGGAGGCATGGAAAACACAAAAACGCCTGTGGCTTGGCTCTTCCTTGCGCCTCCTGCGCCTTTTGGCGGTCCCCCTGCGTTCTCTCCGTTTCCTCCTGTAAAGTCGGATTCTCCGCGCGCCAATTTGACTTTCTGTTTGCTCTCCCTGCGGCCGGGCTTACTTCGTTCATGGCAATCATGACCAAGGTTGCCACGTCCTCCGCCTCCGGCGCTGACCCCGAGTTCTATCTGCCGGCCGACGCTTTCTTTCGCGCGAGTCTCCCGACGGCCCTCACGTTCGACGACGTCTCCCTCGCCACGCTTTACTCGGATATCCTGCCCAAGGACGCCGACACCGCCACCGCGCTCTCCGACGCCCTCCGGCTCCAGATCCCGGTCATCTCCTCGGACATGGACACCGTCACTGAGTCGCGCATGGCCATCGCCATGGCGCTCAACGGCGGCCTCGGCCTGATCCATTACAACATGCCCGCCAAGGAGCAGGTGAAGGAGGTCGCCCGCGTGAAGCGTCACATCCACGGCCTCATCCAGGACCCGATCACGGTCACGCCCGAGCAGCTCATCGGCGACGTCCTTGCCATGATCGAGGCCAAGCGCTTCGCCTTCTCCACTTTCCCCGTCGTCGATGCCGCCGGCCGGCTCGTCGGTCTCCTCTCCGGCAACGTCGTCAAGGACCGCTACAAGTCCAAGCCCGTCTCCGTCGTCATGACCCCGCGCGCCCAGCTCATCACCGAGAAGGAAAGCGCCGTCGCCAAGGATCCGATCAAGGCCGCCGACCAGTTCTTCTCCGCCAACGTCGGCCTCAACAAGATGCTTGTGGTCGACCCCGCCGGGAAACTCCGCGGCCTCGTCACCATTTCCGACGTGGAAAAGATCACCGGCGAGGCCAAGTCCCGCCGCAAGCCCGCGCGCGATTCCCAGTTCCGCCTCGTCGTGGGCGCCGCCCTCTCGCCCGTGCGCAAGCCCGACGGCTCCCTCGACCGCGAAACCATCCTCGCCCATGTCGGCCACCTGGTCGACGAGCACATCGACGCCATCGCCGTCTCCACGGCCCACGGCCACACCGCCGGCGTCGGCGATGTCGTCAAACTGGTGCGCGCGGCGTTCCCCGACCTCACCCTCATCGCCGGCAACGTCACCAGCGCCGCCGGCGTGTCGTTTCTCGCCGACTGCGGCGCCAACGCCGTCAAGGTCGGCCAGGGTCCCGGCTCCATCTGCACCACGCGCATCGTCGCGGGTGTCGGCATTCCCCAGCTTACCGCGCTCTATGTCGCCGGCACCGCCGCGCGCAAAAAGGGCGTGCGGCTCATCGCCGACGGCGGCATCACCAAGTCGGGCGACATCGTGAAGGCGCTGACGCTTTCCGACGCCGTCATTTGCGGCGGCCTCCTCGCCGGCTGTCGCGAGGCGCCCGGCGAGATCATGGAGATCAGCGGCAAGGTCTATAAGCAGTACCGCGGCATGGGCAGCCTCTCCGCCATGAAGGCCGGCAGCGCGGCCCGCTATGGGCACGACAAGAACGACAACGCCCGCAAGGTCGCCGCCGAGGGCATCGAGGCGTTGAAGGAGGTGTCCGGCTCCGTGGACGAAGTCCTCGGCACCTTGATCGGCGGCGTCCAGTCCGGCATGGGCTACCTTGGCGCCGCCAACCTCGCCGAACTCCGCGCCAAGGCCCGCTACATCCACGTCAGCTCCGCCGGCCAGAAAGAAGCCGCCCCCCACGACGTGATCGAAGTCTCGACCCGGAAAAACTGAGCCTGACTTTTTGCCTGACGAGATGCCGGAAGGGCTCACGCAGAGACGCGGAGCTCGCAGAGAAGTCCAGGCTACCGATCCTTAGCAACCTCTCCGCGTCTCTGCGTGAGCCCATTCCGATCCTCTCCCGGCTTAAGACTGAGCTTGGGGTTGCCCGGCGAAATAACCGGAACGTCTCACGCGGAGACGCAGTGCCCGCAGAGAAATCCGGGCAAGGATCTTGGCCCGATCTCTCCGCGCTCTCCGCGTCTCTGCGTGAGCCTCATCCCGAACCGCGGCTCTGCAATCAGGCATGCATCGCGAGTCCGGCACAGCGATCCAGCTGACCGGACTGCTTCTTTGGTTTGGCCTTTGCCCCTTCTCGACTTTGCGATTATCACGAGCGTATCCCTGTCATTCGGCCGGTTTTTGTTTGCCCCCGCCCCCCGCGTCGGCTCTTTCCTGCTCTGCAACAGGGGTTTTTCTCCCGGACTGACTTCGGTTGCCGCGTTTTCTCCCGCAACCCATGTCCCTCCTCCCCTTTTCCAGCCAGCTCATCGCCGATGTGGGCATTTCCCTTGGTGACGAAGGCAAAGGCCGCCTCATCCCCGAGATCGCCAACGAACTCCGCGGTACTGGCGCCCCCGTCTCGGTCGTCCTCAAGGTCAATGGCGGCGCCAACTCCGGCCACACCGCCGGCGGCATCAAGCTGAACCTCCTCCCCGCCGGCGTCGTCGTCCGGGACGCCGCCCACCTCTGCATCGGCAGCGGCGTCGTCGCCGACCCCCGCAAGATCTGGTGGGAGACCCGCCCTCTCGAGAAAAAAGGCCACGCCATCCTCTCCCGCCTCCTGATCGACGAGCGCGCGATGGTCACCGACCTCACTCACCGCCTGCTCGACCTCGCCTGGGAGGATTACCGCACCAACGTCCTCGCCGAGGAGCCCCGCGGTTCCACCGGCCGCGGCATCACGCCCGCCTACCTCGACGAGGTCGGCCAGTGGCAGATCACCTTCTCCGATTTCCAGGCCGGCCCGAATTTCTTCGCCCGCAAGCTCGCCCAGCGCGCCGACCGTGCCCTCCGCACCATCCAGCATGTCTGCCGTGTGAGCCCCGAGACCTTCGCCGGTTTCTTCGACAAGCTCACCACCGCCGAGCTGCGCGCCAACGCCGAAGGCCTCGAACTCGGCGTCTTCGACAAGGCGGAGTTCGATTTCACCCGCTTCCGCGGCGCCGCGCCCTTCACGCTCAACCTCGACGCCCTCACCGCCGCCTACTGGCAGGCCGGCACCGCCCTCGCGAAGAACATCGGCGAGGTCCGCGAACTCATCCTGCGCGAAGTCCGCGCCGGCCGCACGATCATCGGCGAATTCGGCCAGGCCTACTGGCTCGACAAACGCCACGGCTTCTCGCCCAACGTCACCGCCTCGCACACCTTCACGCCCGAGTTTTTTGAGAGCGCCGGCATTCCCGTGCAGCGCATCCATACCGTGGGCGTCGCCAAGGCCTACGACACCAAGGTCGGCACCCACACGTTCATCACGCAGATGGACGACGCCCACCCGCTCGCCGTAAAGCTCAAGCAGCTCGAGTTCGGCACCAGCACCGGCCGCCAGCGCATGGTCGGCTGGTTCGACGCCGTCGAAAAGGGCGATGCCCTGCGCTACGGCGGGTATCAGGACATGATGATCAACAAGGCTGACGCCCTCACCTATGCTGGTGACTGGCACGGCGAACTGCTCATCTGCACCGCCTACGAGGACGCCGCCGGCAAACGCTACGCCCACGTCCCGCGCAACGAGGCCGTCCGCAAGACCCTGCGCGCCGTCTACACCCGCCATCCCGGCTGGATGGAGGATATTTCCACCGTGCGCCGCTTCGCCGACCTGCCGAAGAACGCTCAGCGCTACGTCGCCGCGATGATGAAGAGCACCCTCGACGTCGCTTACGCCGGCGAGTCCTGGCCGTCCGCCGACAAGCTCGCCAACCTCCGCTATCTCGGCGTCGGCCCCGAGCCCTCCCAGATCATCAAGGACGTCCCCGCCACTTCCGAGTTGGTCCGCCTGGCATAGGTTGCGCGCTTGCGCGCAACAAAAGGTGGAGCGAGTTGCCCTCAACCCGCTTGCCTTGAACTGGAGCCGCGGCGCCCTCGCCTCGGCCCATCCTTCAGGCATTCTTCCTCAGTCCCGCCACTGCCGCCTCCCTCTCCTTCACCGCCGCCTTGATCAGCGCCTTGATCGCCGGCGACCTCGCCTCGGCCATCGTCCTGATCTTCGCATGCCGCGCCGCCTTGCCCGTCCCCTCCAGCAACCCGGCCGGATCGGGCAAAGCCAGACCGCGATAGAAGCCCAGATTCACCGACGATGTGAGCGGCATGATATGCGCATAAGCCTCGGTCATCTTCCTCGGCCCAACCCCGTAGGTCGTGCACTTCTCCCCAATGCGCGGAGTTTCCGCGCTCTCCGGATGCAACAATACAATAAGCGTCCTCAACGCCCGGACGATCGCTTGGATCTCCGAAGCATGAGGCTTCAAAATCGCCTCGAAGGTGCCCAAACGTTCATCGGTGTTCATGATATGACATTTGGCTGCTGATTGAACGGTCTAGAACGACTCGGATGAGTATTCGGCCGCTCTCTCAGTCAAGATTCAAGATATGTCCCCTTTTAGCTTTTCCGAAGGTTTCAGTAAATAGGGCTCGGCTTCGGTTCCGGTAGTTGGCCCGGCTTAAGATCGAGACAGTAAATCGCTGAGACAATCCCGTGCTCTCTGATAACGCCAATTTTGAATACTCCACGCACAACAGTATCCCCTCCGGAGAAATCTGGTCGGACCACAGGCACACCTCTAGAGCATCGAGCTATGACCCATTGATTCAGATGTTTTTCAGCTAAGTTGTTCGATGGACTCAATAAGAGCTCGACCCAGTTTCCATCAATTTGTTTTGTTGGCCAAAGATAACCGGCCATCTTTACTCGCCTATTATTCCACAGCCAGAGCTGCTTCGGTATCTGAGATTCCACGAGCGCCCGTAAAACGTTTGGGTCCCGACTCAATTGCGCGCTGGCGAGCGGAATGGTCAACTTGTAATCAGAAATTGTATCGAAAGCTAAACTCGCGTATCCGTCGTTATCGACCGAAGCCCCATTCTGAGAAGCTATGGGCACAAGAGGTTGCTCAGTTCGTGCGATTGAAACGCAAAGAATCATGGCGGCAGCAAGAGCAACGTTTCGTGCGCCTTTTGTGCTTGTCATGGCCAAATATTATAGTTGGCCCGCGCCGTGCAACGGCTTGGGTCCGGAGACTAATTGGGGTCCAAGACAAAGGGTCTGGTCAATACTCTTGCGGCGACCCCACTTTCGAACCCAGCCGCGCCATCACTTCGCCGAGCAGATAGATCGATCCCGTCACGATCAGCATGTCCTCCGGACCGCCTGCCGTGCAGGTGGCAGCCGTTGGGAAAAGTCCTGCGACGGTCGCCCGCACGACCCGTCCCTGGAATGTCGTCGGCACCAGCGATTCGAGTTCCTCGTAGGAACACGCCCGCGGCTGGTTCGGCACCACGAGATGAACTTCCTTCGCGTGCCGGCAGATCGTCTCCATCAGCGGACCTGCCCGCGCCATGCCGAGCGCGGCGGTGATCACCACCGGCGCATGGCCCGTCTCCGCCACCAACTGCGCCAGGCTGGTCTCCAACACCTGTGCGCCCTCGGGGTTGTGCGACGCATCCAATATCGTCAGTCGGCCACCCACCGTCACCCGCTGCCAGCGACCCGGCCAGTCCACTTGGCGCAGACCGCGAGCGATGATCTCGTCCGTGACCCGCCATTTCACCGGCAGCGCCTTCACCGCCAGCCAGGCCGTCGCCGCATTCCAACGTTGATAATCGCCCTCCAGATTCGTCGCCGGGTACCCCCCAAGGTCGTCCCCAAATTCCTCCACGACCGACACCAGCAGCGACCCGCGCTCCGCGGCCACGGCCTGGATCACCGCCTCCGCCTCGGCCGGAACCCGGCCCATCACCACCGGCCGCCCAGGCTTGATGATGCCCGCCTTCTCCCGCGCGATCTGCCCCAATTCGTGGCCGAGATACTCGCAGTGATCCATGCCGATCGACGTAATGACGCTGACCTCGGGCTGCACGATGTTGGTCGCGTCCAGCCGGCCACCGAGCCCCGTCTCCAGCACACCAATGTCGCAGCCCTTCCGCGTGAACTGCAGCAAAGCCATCGCCGTCATGAATTCGAAGAAACTCGGCCGCTCGTCCGCCTTCGCCTGCGCGATGCGGTCCGCCAGCGGACGCAGCTCCCGCGCGTAGGCCACGAGTTCGTCCTCGCGCAGCATCCGCCGGTCGACCTGCACGCGCTCGCCGAGATTGACAAGGTGCGGTGACGTATAGAGCCCCACGCGCCAGCCGGCCGCGCGCAGGATCGCGTCGAGCATCGCGGACACGGAGCCCTTGCCATTGGTCCCCGCCACATGGATGAGCGGCAGCGCCCGCTCCGGGTAGCCCAGTGCCGCCGCGAAGGGCCGCATGCGGTCAATGCCGTACGTGCTGCCCTGCGGCTTCAGGCCGAAGAGATAATCCGTCACCGCCGCGTAATCGGCCGGATCACTGGCGGGCATGGCGGCCAAAAAGGCGTTAGGTGTTGACGACGGTCGTGGGCGGGGCGGCCTTTTTCTTCACAAAAAGGGCCAGCAGCAGCTCGCCAATGCGGTCGCGCAGCTCGGTCCGGCTCACGATCTGGTCCACCAGCCCGTGCTTGAGCAAAAACTCCGAAGTCTGGAACCCCGGGGGCAGCGTCTGCTTGGTCGTGTCCTTGATGACGCGCGGTCCGGCAAAACCGATCAGCGCGCCCGGCTCGGCCAGGATCACGTCGCCCAGGGTCGCATAGCTGGCCGACACGCCGCCTGTCGTCGGGTGCGTCAGGATGGAAATATACGGCAACCCGGCCGCCGCGAGCCGGCCGAGGGCGGCGCTGGTCTTGGCCATCTGCATCAGCGAGAGAATGCCTTCCTGCATGCGCGCGCCGCCCGAGGTGCTGAAGATGAGACACGGGCATTTCTTTTTCAGGGCGATCTCGATCGCCCGCGTGATCTTCTCGCCCGCGGCCGAGCCCAGCGTGCCGCCGCAGAAACGGAAATCCATCACCGCCAGGGAAACCGGGATCCCATGGATCGCGCCCGTGCCACAGATGACCGCCTCGGGCAGGCCGCTTTCCTTCTCGTATTTCTTGATGCGCGTCGGATATGGCGAAGAGTCCACGAAACCGAGCGGGTCGGCCGAGCGGACGTCCGCATCCGCCTCCTTGAAGCTGCCGTCGTCCAGCAGCTTCGCGATGCGCTCGCGCGCGCCGATGGGAAAATGGTGCCCGCTTTTCGGGACGACCATCTGGTTGTCCTCGATTTCCTTGGTGAACACCGACTCGCCGCTCACCGGGTCCTTGGTGTACAGGCCATGCGGGATTTCCTTTTTGCGGGTTCGGCGGACCGTGTAGGTCGGTTTATCGAAGTGGGACATGGGAGGGGATCAGCCGTGGCCGAAGGTGACGACGTCGAGGTTCAGGCAGCCCGCGCGCCGCAGCGCCAGCGCGCAACTGTTGAGGGTGGAACCAGTAGTGAAAACGTCATCAACCAGGATTAAATGCTGGGCGGGATTCAAGCCGGCACCCCGGGCGAGTGCAAAGGCATTTTTGAGGTTTGCCTGGCGCGCCCGGCGGTCGCGGTGCGTCTGGGTCTCCGTGTCCACGGTGCGACGCAGCAACGCCCGGACCCGCGCGCCGCCCCCCGCCACGCGCGCCAGTTCCGCCGCGAGCAGTGCACTCTGGTTGTAGCCGCGCTCGCGTTCCTTGCGCGGATGCAACGGCACCGGCACCAGTGTCGCGCCGCGCGCCAGAGCCAGCACGTGCGGCGACCGCCGGAAAATCTCCGCCATGTCCCCCAGCACATGGATGCCGCGGTGATACTTGAACTCGTGGATCAGCGCCCGCGCCGGGCCTTTCGACAGCACCGCCGTGCGCCCTTCCCGGTAAGCCGGCGCCAAGCCCTCGCAATGCGGACACAGACGCTCACCCTCGACCTCGCCATAAAACGGATGCCCGCAAGTCAGGCAGTGGGGCTCCGTTACAAAATCGATCTGCCGCGCACAGCGCGCGCAAAGATGGCGGAACCCTCCGGCCGCCGCTCCTTCACCCTCGACCAGCCCGCGGCAATGCACGCACACCGGCGGAAACACCACGTCGCTCACTCCGCGCGCGAACGCGTGCAGGACGGTGTTCATGGATAGAACACCTTCACCAGGAACAGCCCCTCCGGCGGCGCCGTCAGCACGAGGGCCGTGCGCTGCCGTGAGCCGAGGATCTCCCTCACCCGCTCCGGCGTCAGCTTGCCCTCGCCGACGCTCACGAGCACCCCGGCCAGGCTGCGCATCATCTTGTACAGAAATCCGTCCGCCTCCGCGACGATGCGCACCGTGCGGCCGCGCCGCACCACGTCGAGCCGGCGCAGGTCCCGCACCGTGTCCTCGCGCTCCCGGCCGTTGAGCGCCGTGAACGCCCGGAAATCCTGCCGCCCGCGGAGAATCGCCGCCGCCGCCTGCATCGCCTTCAGGTCGAGCGGCCGGAACACCGGCCAGCAATACAGCCGGTTGAACGGGTCGGGCGCGCCGAGGTGCAGCCGGTACTCGTAGCGTTTCCCCGTCGCCTGGAACCGCGAATGGAAATCGTCCGCCACCGCGCGGACGGATTTCACCTGGATCGCGTCAGGCAACCCCATGCGGAACGCCGCCAGCAGCTTGGCCACGCCGTGCGGCCAGACCGCATCAAAATGAAACACCTGGCCCAGCGCATGCACCCCGGAATCCGTGCGCCCGCTGCCATGGATGCGCACCGGCGTCCCGAAGATCTCCGCCAGCCGCGCCTCGATGATGTCCTGCACCGCGTCGGCCCGCGCCTGGCTCTGCCACCCGGCGAAGCCCGTGCCGTCATAGGCGCAGAGGCATTTCCAGCGTTGGAGCTTGGGCGGAGGGGAAGTCACGGAGTCTGGGGGGTCAGGAGGGTTATCGCGGAAACACGGAGCTTGTCATTCTGAGCGCAGCGAAGGATCCAGTGCGATTACGGTACAAGCTTCGATATCATCCAACTGGATTCCTCACTTCGTTCAGAATGACAATCCGAGTTTGAACCGGTTCTTGCTTTCGCGCTTCCGCTCCTTCGCGGTTCCCCCATCACTCCGTCTCCAGCGCCGGCGGCGGCATTTTCTGGTTAAGGAAATCCTGCAGGATCAGCGTCGCCGCGCGCGAATCGATCAGCCCGCTCGCCCGCACGTCCCGCCGTTTCGCCTTCGCGATCGTCGACTCGGCCTCGTAGCTCGTGAGCCGCTCGTCCACGAGGTGCACCGGCAGCCCGAACTCCCCGCGCAACCGTCCCGCCAGCGCCTCGGCTTCCTTCGCCTTCGGTCCCGCCGTGTCGTCCATGTTCAGGGGATAACCCAGCACCAGGTCCGTGGCGCGGCGCTGGGCAATGACCGCCGACAGCGCCGTCCATCGCTTCTCCGGGGCGGCCTCGGTGATCGCCGGCAAAGGCGTCGCCACGCCCAGATCGTCGCCATAACTGAGTCCGATCCGCCGTGTGCCATAATCAATGCCAAGGCAACGCATCCGGGGACTTTCGCCGGTCCCACCCGCCGGGTGCAAATCCATTTGCGGCCAAGCTCAAATCCCCTCTCTTTCAGCGCGCCGCAGGCCCTTTGCAGCTCCGGCGCATTCAATGAATTCTTCCGATTACCCGCTCGATCTCACCGTCACCGCAGCCAGCCAGCTCCTGAAATCCAGTCCCGCAGCGGTGCGGATTATCGACGTCCGGGAACCGTCCGAGGTCGGGATCTGCCGCATCGCCGGAGTCGAGAACATACCGATGCGGCAGATTCCCGAGCACGTCGCCACCCTTCCGCGCGACCGGCACCTGCTCATCCTCTGCCATCACGGCGGCCGCAGCCTGCGGGTCACCCAGTTCCTGCGCGCCCAGGGATTTTCCGCCGTCAGCAACATCAGCGGCGGCATTGATGCCTGGGCCGAGCAGATCGACCCGACGATGCCGCGTTACTGAGCAATGGGCCGTTTCGGCTAGTCGCAACCCAGGTCACGAGGCTGGGGTTTACGCGCAAAGTCGCCAGGGCGCGAAGGCCAGAGCAATGTCAGGAGCCTCGACTCCGGATCGGCCTCTTCCGTTCGACCTTCGCCTCATCGCATCCTTGCGATTCAACCAACACCCAGTTTCAACTCCGGGTGCTGCGTCGCATAACTCCGGGTATAATCCGCGAACGCCGCCTTCAGCCGCACCGTGACCGAATCGTCCGCGACCTTGAAGCGGTGCCCATCAATCGCCGCGACCGGGGTGAGATCCTTGGTCGTCGAAAGCAGGAAACACTCCGCCAGGCTAGCGAAATCCCCGGGCAGGATCGTCGCCTCCCGTGCCGGAATCCCGGCGGCGCCGGCCACTTTCTCCAGCAGCAGTTCGCGGGTGATGCCGCCGAGAATCCCGGCCGATAGCGGCGGGGTCACCACCTCCCCGTCGCGCACAAAGGCAATGTTCGACACCGCTGCCTCGGTGACTTCGCCCGCCTGGTTGAGAATCACCACTTCGTCCGCCCCGCGCGCCCTCGCCTCGCGCAGGCAGAGGATGTTGTTCAGGTAGTTTCCCGTCTTCCAGGCCGGGTTCAATGTGTCAGCCGGATTCCGGCGCAGCGTAGTGGCAAGCGACAACTGCAGACCTTTCCGGAGCGTGCCGGCGGGGTGCGCCTTGTTGGGCTGAACGAGCATCACGTAGTCCGCCCGGTCCGCCAAGGCGACATCCAGCCCGATCGGGCCGCCGCCCCGCGTGATCTGCAGGCGGATATAGTAGTCCTCCGCCGGGCCGGCTGCCTGGCGATAAGCCGCCACTGTCCGCGTGACCTCGCGCCTCGCCTCATCGCCGGTAAGCGGCAGCGCAAAGTGCAGCGCCGCCGCCGACTGCTCAAGGCGGCGCCAGTGCTCCCCCCAGGCGAAGATCACGCCGTGGTAGGTGCGCCAGACCTCATAAATCGCATCGCCGTAGAGAAACCCCCGGTTCAGCGGCGAAACCGATGCCTCGCGGGCGTCGTGCAGCCGTCCGTTGGTGCAGGCTTGGATGTAAGGGACAGGCATCGGTGGAGTTGGAGGGCTCAGGGAACGCGAAGCCCGCCAACAGACAAATCAAAAGCCGCGCTGCTCCGCGCAGCCGCTCCATGGTCATCCGGGCGCAGCGCCCAACCCCGCCCTTGCGGGACTACTTCCGGGCTTTGACGAGCCCGAGCTCCTTCTTGATGTTCTGCACGCTGGGCAGGGAAATGCCCGCGGCCTTGGCGATCTCGGCGCCGGTTTTGCCCGCCTGCGCCAGGGTCTTCACCTGCGCCTTGGTCTCCGCGGTGATGACCGCGCGCACGCGGCGCTTGCCGCCGGACTTCCGCAGAGCGGCGCCCCGTACCCGGCCCTTCGCACTGGACTTCACGGCCTTGATAAAGGCCTGCACGTTATTGAAGCCGTATTTTCCGGGCAGGGCCGCCAGTTCCTTCGCGAGTTCGAGCGCGATGGATTTTTCCAGTTCCGCCATCTTTGCGAGCGTTGCCTTGAGTTCCTTGAGTTTATCGGTGGCCATATGTTCCACCCTATAGCCGCTCGCGCTTATAGCAAGGCGATGATATAGATCGATTCACGCTATAAATGAATCCGCTTCCCTGGAAAGGCGGCTCTCGCGCCTCAGCCCCGACCCCGATCACGGCGGAAACGCGCCGGACCGCAGCCGGCATACTGCTTGAAGACCCGGCTGAAGTGGTGGCGGTTGGCAAATCCCACCGCCTCCGCCACCTGCTCGATCGAATCCTCCGAGAAGGTCAGCCGCCGGCACGCCTCGCGGATCCGCCGTTCCGCCACGAACGCCGCCGGGGTGCGGCCGGTGTTTGCCTTGAACCAGCGGATGAACGCCTCGACGCTCAGGCCCGCCTGCGCCGCCAGCCGCTCGTTGGTGATGTCTCCGGACAGCGAGTGCTGGATCCAGCCGAAGAGCTTGCGCAGCCGCAGCGGGATCGTCTCGAAACCCTCCGGCCCGACCTCGGCAAACGCCAGGTGCAGCAATCCCGCGCTCACATGCGCCGCCCGCGCCGTCTGCCGCCGCGCGATCACCCGGTGGAGTTCCCGCGCCACCGCGCGGACCGTGCGGCCGGCCGGGATTTCCATCACTCCCGCGGTCGCCGCCGTCAGGGATAGATACAACGAGAAATGCACCCACAGGTGATCCACTCCCGGCCGGCTGCCACAATTGAACGTCACTCCGTCGGGCACCAGCACGACCCGGTCCGGCCCCAGCCCATGCCGCCGTCCCCGGGATTCGATCCACGCCCCGGGATTCAGGTCATAGTAAAACCGCCAGAAGGGACTGCGCACCTGCTGGAAATTCCAGTTGGGATCGATCCGCGCGACGCCGCATTCGTGGATCTGGAAACTGTCCCCGCTTTCTCCCGCCGGCGGCTTGAGCCCGTGGGCCGTGAAGGGGTCATGCCACAGACGTTGGTCAATTTCAGGCATAAATCATCCGGTTGCAGACATAGCCCCGGGGCAAGCGCAAATGCTATAGTCTCTCCATGAGTTCCCTCGTTGCCGACGCCCCCGTCACGCCCCTGCCCCGCCGGATCGTCATCACGCCCGAGTCGAAGCAGAAGCCCACGATCGTGGACCTGCTGAACGACTGGCAGTACCTGGAAAAGGCCACCCACCGCCTGATCTGCGCGTGGGGCCGCGAGATCGCCCCGTGGTACGACAAGAGCGCCATCCACCGCCATGTCTGGGACCAGGCCGAGTGCGTCCGCCGGCTCCGCGAACGGGTCGCCCAGTTTCCCGGCGGCAAGCCCGACGCCCCCGTATCCAGCCGGCTGGAGCAATTGGCCAACTCCGTCCTGCTCGCGCCCACCTATCAGGACGCGCTGGATGGCATCTATGAGATCCTCCTGAAGGCCCTCCTCACCGCCTACGGCGAATACTCGACCCATGCCCACCCGGTGCACGACGCACCGACCATTGCGCTGCTCCATGAGATCAACCAGATCAAGAGCCAGGAGTTCCTCTGGTACCGCGATTTCCGCCGTCGCCACCCGCACACCACCAACGCCGCCTATCGCGCCGCCGTGGAGCGGCAGATTGCCGAATGCGGCGGCTTTCATGCGGCGCTGCCGCTCACGCCGGGCGAAACCGGGGCCCGGCCCGCGGGCGCCGCCACCGACTTCAAGTACGCCAAGTTCAGCGCGCGCAACGTACCTCTCCTCCCGCGCCATGATTTCATGGAGTACGTCCGCGTGGATTTTCCCACGAGCATCGAGGCCCGCCGGCTCTTCTGGGGCTTCGGCTACATGATGGAAAAGAATCTCCCCGACGACCAGCTGCGCTGGATCTATGACGGGCATTTCATGCCGTGGGACTGGCACCATGACATCTCGCGGCATCTCTGGGATGAGTCCCGGCACGGCGATTCCGGCTACTCCCGGCTCCGGGACTTCGGCATCGATTTCGACGACGTGGGCTTCCCGGGCTACGACATGGCCGAGCGCATCCCCGTGCTCGAAGCCGCCGCCCAGCGCGAGGGCATCACGCGCGACGAGGCCTTCCGCAACTATGCCAAGTACCTTGATCCCGTGCGCGGCGAGCACATGACCCGCGCCCAGATCTATGACAACGTGTTCATGATCGGCCTGGTCGCCGAGACCGGCCACTTCATCGTCAAGCAGGAGGGCTACCAGGACTTCAAGGAAGGCCAGGACCTCGAGTCCGCCGAGATGATGCTCTTCGACATCATCGACGAGACTGCGCACGTCCAGTACGCGCACAAGTGGCTGCCGCTGCTCGGCGAACTGTGCGGCGTGGACAATTCCAACTACCGCGAGCGCGGGGCCACCATCCGGGCCGAATACCAGAAGAAGCACGATGACCTCTCCGCCGTTCTGGCCAAGAAGCTGTCCTACCAGGCCGGCGATCCGGCCTTCGACGCCTACCAGGACCTGCTCGGGCGCATCCGCCGGGTGAAGCCGCTGGCCAATGCCGCGACCTGCCCGCCGCGTTCCCCCAAGCCGATGTGAGCCGGCGTTGCGCCGGCTTGCATCGGAGACGGGAAGCGGCAGACGGGAGATCGAAATCCCCCAAGGCTAAGGTACGCGACATGGAGGTGTTCCGACTTCCATTTGCCCGCTTACCTTTTCCATTGGCCGGTTCCCGGCCAATTCAGCTTGCGCGCCGCCCGCGCGGGAAGCTTTACTCGCGGAGCATGGCCCGCCTTCCCCTCGAGGATAATTTCAACGACGTCATCAACAAGACCCAGCGCGGTCTGAAGATCTCCGACGAGGATCTCGCCAAGCGCGCCGAGGTCACCGCCGAGGACCTGGCCGCCGTGAAGGGCGGCAAGCCCGTCGTGCCGGTCATCCGCCGCGTGGCCCGCCATCTGAGGCTGGGCCCCGATGCCCTTGAGGCCCTCGCCGCGAAGGCGTGGTACCCCGAGCAGCCGAATTTCCCCACGGGCTTTGCGGCGTTCAACACCGCCTTCGAGGACATGACCGTGAACAGCTACCTCGTCTGGGACTCGCGCACCAAGCTCGGCGCGGCCTTCGACACCGGCGCCAACTGCGACGCGATGCTCGACACGATCCACGCCGAGAAGATCAAGCTCCAGTACATTTTCCTCACCCACACGCACGACGACCATATCGCCGACCTCGCCAAGCTCGCCGCCGCGACCAAGGCCGAGGTCTGGGCCAGTGAAACGGAGCCCGTGAACTTCCCCGGCGCCAGGACGTTCAAGGAGAACGTGCATTTTCACATGGGCCCGCTCGCCATCAAGACGCTCTTCACCTGGGGCCATTCGCCCGGCATGACGACGTTCTACATCACCGGCCTGAGCTGGCCGCTCGCCATCGTGGGTGATTCCATCTTCGCCAGCTCCATGGGCGGCAGCCCCACGAATTTCGCCGACCAGCTCCGCAACAACAAGGAGAAGATCCTCACGCTGCCCAATGACACCGTGCTCGCCTGCGGCCACGGCCCCCTGACCACCCTCGGCCAGGAAAAGCGCCACAATCCTTTCTTCACCACCCGCTGATCTTTTAACCCCACCCACTATCATGTCGCAAAAAATCGCCTTCGTAGGAGTCGGTCGCATGGGCGCCAACATGGCGCGCCGCCTCAAAGACACCGGTTACACCGTCTCTGCGGTGTTTGACGTCCACGCGCCCAGCGCCGCGGACCTCGCCAAGGAAATCGGCGCCACGCACGCCACCAAGCTGGCCGACGTCACCGCCGGCGCCGACATCATCTTCACCGTCGTCACCGACGATGCCGCTCAGCTCGGCGTGTTTGCCGAAAGCGGCGATTCCCTGCTCACCGGCGCCAAGGGCAAGATCTTCATCAACTGCGCCACCCTCACGCCCAAGGTCCACGTCGAGGTCGAGCGCCGCGCGAAGAAAGTCGGCGCCGTCACGTTGGAAGGCTGCATGGCCTCATCCATCCCGCAGGCCCGCAACGGCACGCTCTATCTCATGTGTGCCGGCGACCAGGCCACCTTCGACCAGGTGAAGCCCATCCTGGAGAAGCTCAGCACCGCCCTGCGCTACATCGGCCACACCGGCCAGGCCGCGCAGGTGAAGGCGCTCGTCAACATGGTCATGAACATCAACACCGCCGGCCTCGCCGAGGGCCTCGGACTCGGCGCCGCGCTCGGGCTCGACCTCACCATGCTCCGCGAGGTCTTCCTCCAGACCGGCGCCAACTCTCAGGTGCTCAAGACCGACGGCGAGGACATGCAGAACCGCGACCACTCCTGCTTCTTCTCCGGCGCCCATGCCGCCAAGGACAGCGGCATTGCCGCCCAGCTCGGTGTCGATGTCGGCCTCAACCTCCCGCTCGCCAACGCCACCAAGGCCCAGTTCGACAAGATGGTGAAACTCGGACTCGGCGGCCTCGACAAGTCCGGCGTCGCGGAGCTCACCTTCAAGGGCCGTCACGGCTGATTTTGTTTTTCGATTTTCGATTCGGGATTTTCGATTGCGCCGCAATCCAAACCCAAAGCGAAAGTCGAAGCTTTCTCCCCGATCGAAAATCAGAATCTAAAATCGAAAATGTCCAACATCGCCCACATCGCCAACCTCTGGTCGCTCGTCAACCATCCCTCCGCCGCCAAGCAGTGGTCGCTGGAGAAGAAAATCAAGGCCTGCGCCGACGCCGGCTTCGACGGCATCACGACCGGCCTCACGCCCGAGCACCGGGTTCTGGCCGGGAAGTACGGCCTGGAGCACCTCCTCGGCTTCGTCTCGACGTCGTCCGGCGACCCCAAGGATTTCGCCGCGCGCATCCGGGCCCAAAAGGAGGCCGGCGCCGTGCAGATCAACGTCCAGCTGGACGACCATGACACCCCGCCCGCCCTCGCCACCAAGCACTGGATTCAGATGATGCGCGAGGCCGAGAAGATCGGCGGCGTGGTCCTCTCGCTCGAAGTCCACCGTGACTGCTGCACCGAGACGCCGGAGAAGACCTACGAGATCGCCGAACGCTACCACAAGGCCACGGGCGAGATGATCAAGATCAACTTCGACTTCTCCCACTTCTCCGTCGTGAAGCACCTCGGTCCCGGCAACTATGCCTCCCGCCTGCTCGATCACCCCGCG
>Ga0316225_1000155_pt1 | contig 97730 bp, 66 predicted proteins | sample TBH18015metaG_FD_206010 | JGI IMG/M metagenome (GOLD analysis project Ga0316225, IMG submission 206010) | Freshwater microbial communities from Trout Bog Lake, Wisconsin, USA - TBH18015 | ecosystem: Environmental > Aquatic > Freshwater > Lake > Hypolimnion/Profundal zone | place: USA: Wisconsin... | reverse complement strand
CTCTCTCATGTGTTTAATCCAGAAGTTCGCACACAATTTTTAAAACCAACACTTGGTGATAGTGCAGGAGTTTTTGGTGCAGCATCACTTACTCTGTAAGGTGTAAAGAGAGGATGTCTTAAAAAAGACTGATATTGGTTACCTTAGTAATAGGTTAAAATATCAATAAAACGTATATTATATGTTGATTTTAGGTAAAATTGATCCTAAATATCAATAAAACGTATAAAATGAACTACTTAATTAAAGATGCACAGCAGTTAGGACCTTTAATTAAAGCTTTTCGTAAAGATAGCGGATTAACCCAACAACACGTAGGTCAAAAGTCAGATTTGAGGCAAAACGCAGTCTCTTTGATTGAATCAGATGCAGGAGCTTCCTCGGTGGAACGGCTCTTTAAATTACTACAAGCATTAGACCTAGAGGTGATGATTCGGAGGCGCGGGGAGCGCTGAGGTTGGTCTAATAATTACGTAATATGTTATTATTACGTAGCTTATGGTGCTCGGGACAGGACTCGAACCTGCACGCCTTACGGCACACGCACCTCAAGCGAGTGTGTCTACCAATTCCACCACCCGAGCAATAAGTTATGGAAGGTTTACTAAGAGAGAATGTGCCTAGGATGTCGAGCTTTGAGTCTAAGCCTTTTTTGAGTATCTTTTAACTCGCAATCACGTTGGTCAGGATAAACAACTAATCTCAACCCCATGAATAATACCCCAATTAAGCGTAGTGAGTTTATTTCAAGTGTTGGCGTGGCTGCGTTAGGACTTTTCGGAGCACAGTCTGCATCTGCTCAAACGCTTAACAGTGAAAAGAAAAAACTTCCGCCTGCGAAGATGTATGTGGGGCATCAGCATGATCACTCTGCTGCTACTTTAAAAGTGTTAGCTGCACTCGGGGTTAAGAATATCTGCAGCGGCCTGCCTGCAAGACGTATGGGAGCTGAGTGGTCGGTGGATGGACTTGTTCGACTAAGAAGACATGTAGAGTCATTTGGAATAAAGTTAGACGCAGTGCCTCTTCCTATTTCTTCAAGCCCCGTAGCAAAGGCAGAATATCCTGAAATATTTTTAGATAAAGGTGCAGCCAGAGATAAAGCGATAGATGAAATTTGTGAAATGATTCGTAATGCTGGGAAAGCAGGTATTCCCATGTTGAAATATAATTTTACGTATCTGGGAGTAGTGCGCACAGGCAAAGTAAAAGGCCGTGGAGGTGCGATTGATCCTAATTTCGATTTTTCGAAAATTAAGCCGAGTGCTGCAGTTACCATTGCTGGACAAATCAGTGCGGAAGAAAACTGGTCGAGAATCGAATATTTTCTAAGTCGTGTAGTACCTGTTGCTACAGAGAATAAAGTAAAGTTGGCACTTCATCCAAACGATCCAGGTCTATTACAAGATAGGCCTTATCTAGGGATTTACGCCGTACTAAGTTCTGTGGAAGGTTTGAAACGCTTCGTTGATACCCATGCAAGTCCTTATCATGGACTTAATTTTTGTCAGGGTACGATATGCGAAATGCTTAAAAATCCGAACGAAGAAATTTTAGATATCATTCGTTATTTTGGAGTGCGTAAGAAAATATTTAACGTCCACTTCCGAAATATCAAAGGAGGGTTTTTAAACTTCCAAGAATGTTTTCCTGATGAGGGTGATGTAAATATGGTGGCAGCACTCAAAGCCTATCAAGAGGTGGGGTATGATGGAATGATTATGCCTGATCATGTTCCTCAGATTGAGGGAGATGAAGATAAGCTCCGTGCGTTCTCGTTTTGCTTCGGCTACATTCAAGCTCTGCTTCAAGTTATGAAGCAGGAAGCTTAGAATTCGATTCCAAGCTGCGCTTTCACACCTGCCTCAAACGGGTGTTTGATATCTTTCATTTCTGTAACTAAATCAGCCGCTTCAATCAGTGGTTTTGGCGCATCTCTTCCTGTGATGACAACATGCACCCCAGGGGATCTTTTTTGGAGTGCTTCTATTACTTCCTCTACCGGTAAATACTGATGGGCTAGGGCAATATTTAATTCATCAAGAATAAGTAATCTAACAGATCCATGACTTAAATAATCACACGCTAGGGCCCAGCCTTCTCTGCACCTAGCTACATCTTGAGCGCGATTTTGAGTATCCCACGTAAAACCATCTCCTACTTTGTGCCATTTAAGACGTGGGGAGCTTAAGAGTTTTTCAATGGCATGATCTCCAGATTTGATAAATTGAATAACAGCGCATGGCTGGTTGTGTCCTAGCATTCGAGCGAGCATACCGAAGGCTGCGGTACTCTTTCCTTTTCCATCGCCGGTATGTACAATGAGTAGGTCTTTCTTATCTTTTGCTGCGTTAATTTTCGCATGCATTTGCTTTTGCAACTCCTGCATTTGTCTACGGTGTTCTTCTTCAGATATAGGTGAGGTAGACATGAGCGAGTGGTAACCTTAAAGCTGCCTTTTTAAGTAAAAACAACCGTTTCTTTCTACGCTAATTTACTGCTAAATGGTGGACCCTACTGGACTCGAACCAGCGACCTTTTCCATGTCAAGGAAACGCTCTAACCAACTGAGCTAAGGGTCCAAAATAGTCAGAAGGTAGATCAAAAGGATCGAAAGCCCTAGGGGCAAGGGAAAATACACATTCCTTTAAGAGCAATTTTTGCGCTCTTTATTGGGCTTTTTCTAGGCTAACTGCTTTATAAGGATGATGATCAAGAAGGTTTGAATACCAGCCCTTAACGGAAGTGTGCAGTAAAAAGACGTGGGTATAAAAATAAATAGGAATGAGTGGAGGTTCTCTCAGTAAAATTTCTTCGGCATGAGCCAATAGAGCGTTTCTTTCGGGTGAATCTGGTTTTTGAGCTGCAGCAAAAAGGGCGGCGTCAAAATCGGCATTCGACCATCCAGTAAAATTATTGGTGCTAGTCGATAACCACAAATTGAGAAAACTGGTTGGGTCTTCATAATCTGCAATCCACACAGAAACTAAAATTTGGTAGTTACCGGTCCTACGATCAGATAAAGCTGATTTAACATCTTCATTAACAAGACGGGCATCTATGCCTAGTTCTGACTTCCACATACCTTGAATGGTTTCAGCAATGATGCGTTTGGAGAATGTATCATCAAATAAGATGTCAAAACTAGGTAGCCCTTTTCCATCTGGATATCCTGCTTCACTGAGTAAGCGTTTTGCTTCAGCGATATTGGTAGCTAGATTTTGAGGCGGTGTGTAACTACCTATTCCTAAGGGTGTGAACGATCCTGCTGGGGTTTGTCCGCCTCGTAATATTTTATCTACAATTTTTTTACGATCTACGGCGAGTGCCAACGCTTTTCTGATACGAGGATCATTTAAATAAGGACGTTTAGTATTAATGCGGTAGAAGGAAGAGCCTAAATAGGCATCAGTTCTTAAATAAGGACTGCCTTTGTATGCATCTATTCTGCCAGCTGCGATAGTATCGGTTACGTGTAGTTGTCCTGATCTAAATGCTCTTTCCTGGGCGTCAGCACTATCGAGAGGGTAGAATCGAATTTCATTTAATTTAACTGTAGCATTGTCCCAGTAAGTTTGAGATTTCGTAGCGACAATAATCCGATTAGGTGCCCAAGATTTAAGTGTAAAAGCACCGTTACCGATAAAATTTTCAGGCTTCGTCCAGCTGTTATTTCTGGCGATAGATAATTGTGCTATCTGAGGGACAGGAAACCAAGCCCAGTGGGTAAGTAGGGATAAAAAGTATGGGGTTGGACGCTCAAGTGTTACCTTTAATGTGTGTGGATCAGTTGCTTCTACACCTACTTTTTTGAAATCATGACTGAGGCCTTTATGATAAGCTTCTGCACCTTGTAATACATAAAGTAAATTTGCGTTCTCTGCTCCAAGCTCGGGTGTAAGAATTCTTTTCCAAGAATTAACAAAATCATCAGCCGTCATTGCTTTGCCATCAGACCACCGAGCATCAGGCCTTATGAAAAAGGTATAGGTTTTTAGATCAGGTGAGACCTTCCAGTTTGAAGCAACTCCAGGGACAGGATGTAAATCTTTAGGATCTTCACTTACTAGGCCTTCGAACAAGGCGTTGATTACTTCTTCTTCAGTAGTACCTGTTGCTAGTTGAGGATCTAAGGTTGTTACTTCGTAACCTAGACCTGCAAGTAGTACTTGGCTTTTTGTTGCACGCTCTACAGGCGTTTCGCGTTTAAAGCAGCTGGTTAAGCAGACTAAAATAAGACACGATAAACTTAACTTTAAAGTGCGTAAGTACATCCTATACGCGTTCAATCAGAGCGACAGCATGCGCAGCAATTGCTAATCCACGGCCGATTTCATCGGTTTTTTCGTGAGTCGTGGCTTTGATTCCTATTGAGCTTGGACTGAGTCCTGTTGACTCCGCCAATACTTTTTTCATTGCTGGAATATGGCTTAAAATTTTTGGCTTTTCTGCAATTAAAGTAGAGTCAATGTTAACAATACTAAATCCTGCCTTTTTAACTTCTGCTACTACTTTATTCAGTAGAATCTGAGAATTGATGCCTTTGTATGAGGGATCTGACGGTGGAAAAAAATGTCCAATGTCAGGAAGTCCGGCAGCTCCGAGAATTGCGTCGCAGATAGCATGGGTTAAGCAGTCAGCGTCACTGTGTCCTTCAAGTCCGAAGTCTGCCTCAAAACGTACTCCACCCAGAACAAGCGCTCTACCTGCAGCTGTTCTATGGATGTCATAGCCATGACCGATTCGTAAATTGGACATATGTTTTAAAAAACAGATTAGCGGTTAGTAATAAGAAATTCGATATACGCTAAGTCCGAGGGTTTAGTTAGCTTTGGATTCGGAAATTCGTTTTCTAGGATTGCGACGGGATGACCGATTGCATCTAAAGCTGCGGTATCATCCGTAACAGACTTTTTCTTGGATGCTATTTTAGCGTAACCTTTAACTATTAATTTTCGTGAAAATACTTGAGGCGTTTCCATAGCCCAAAGTTTGCTCCGATCGATCGTTTTTAAACGTGCTAATTTTGATCCTTTAGGAATATGTTTTTCCTTAATCGTATCAGTAACACGATGTGCGAGTACTACGGCGTTACATTTTCTTACGACCGCATGAAGTTGTTTGATTGTTTCAACTTGGATGAGTGGTCTCGCGCAGTCATGGATAAAAACGTAATCAATGTCGGGAGGTAGAACGCTCAGAGCGTTCATCACTGAATCCTGTCTTTCTTTGCCACCATGCACTAAGAGTGAAGGGGTAGGAGCATAGGCGGAGAGCTCTAACATTTGGCGCTGGTCGCGGTAAACAACCACATATAGATCAGCAACACCACTTTTTAGAAATGCCTTAGCAGAGTGGGCAAATAAAGGACTTCCGGCTAGATGGGTTAATATTTTATCTTCAACGACTCCTTGCATACGTTTGCCACTGCCTGCTGCAAGAAGGATAACTGCTGTACGACTCATAACTCAGGTTAACTAAGCTCTTGGCGAATCGCAAGCGCGGCGCTAGCAGGGTCTTTCGCCTGTAAAATAGGTCTACCTACAACGATATAACTGGAACCAGCCTCTGCTGCTAGACGTGGTGTCATGACTCTTTTTTGGTCATCGCCGCCACTTTCGCCTGATGGACGTATGCCAGGTGTCACGAGTTTAATATCGCTTGGGAGGGTGCTTCTTAAAAGTGTTACTTCATGGGGAGAACACACTAAACCCTTAAGGCCTGCACTGGATGCAAGAAGACCTAAACGTTTCACTTGGGATGTAATGTCCGATCCGGCCCCAATTTCACTCAGTGCTGCTGAATCCATCGATGTGAGAACAGTAACACCGAGTAAGAGTAAATCTTGGCGTGCTGCTTTATGGGCAGCTTGCATCATCGCTTTTCCACCTGAGGTATGCAGGGTAAGCATGCCAATCGGCAGCGGATTGAGAGATTCAACGGCTTTTTCAACAGTGTTAGGGATATCGTGTAACTTTAAATCGAGAAATATATTATATCCCAAGTCAGAGACTTGCTTAACATAGTCTGGGCCATATGCCGTAAACATTTGTAGGCCGATTTTAATCCAACTTACCTTTCCTTGGAGCTGGGTAAGAATGGGACGAGCCGCCTCCTTGGTAGGTACATCTAAAGCTAATATGAGTTCGCAAGCCATGGTTGAAATACTGTAGACTTACTATCTCATGTGAAATGTGTCTTTAAGGGAAGTTTTTCTTGCTTCCTTTAAGTCTAAATTTAACGAACTTAACAGTATGTCATCCGTACAGGTAACATCTCTAGCGAAGTTAAACCTCTTTCTTGCTATTACGGGTAAGCGTGAGGATGGATACCATAATCTTTTGTCTCTGGTAAGCCAAGTAAGTATAGCAGATGAAATCTCGGTTACTTTGGCGCCCAAGGAATTTTCTCTGAGTTGTAATCTAGAAGATGTGCCTGTTGATCAAAGTAATCTAATTCTTAAAGGTGCTGAATTATTTAGGCAGTTAACGGGGTATACAGGAGGTGCCCATTTTGTCCTTAAAAAAGAAATTCCTATGGGGGCAGGGCTAGGAGGAGGAAGTAGTAATGGGGTAGCTGCTTTTAGAGCACTAGAAGCACTTACCGGTAAAAAAATAGATGTAGCACAACTGCAACAAAAAGTTGCAACGATAGGCTCAGACTGCCCTCTGTTTTTATCTCAAAAGGCCTGTATGATGAAAGGTAGGGGTGAGCGAATTGAAGTATTACTTGATTCGGTTCAGTCCAGAATTAAGGGCAGGAGGGTGGTAATATATAAACCAGATTTTGGTATTTCTACAGCCTGGGCCTATAAACGTATGACGGAACTAAAAGACGCTTATTTACCTGCTGATAAGGCAGAAATGCTTGTAAATACTTGGCTAGATAAACCCGCAGCGCCACTCGAGGATATACTCTATAACAATATGCAAAGACCTGCGTTTTTAAAATTTCCTAGTTTGGCAGTTTTGGCGGATAGCTTATATAGTAACTATGGCCTGAGAGTACTTATGAGTGGTAGCGGGAGTGCTTGTTTTGCACTTTTGCCATACAAAGATGGTCCATCTGATACTGAGATTATTCGCACTATTCGAGAATTGCTGGGGGAAGGTACCTTTGTGCGCATAGCTACACTTGTTGGCTAATCTTGATTGGTTTAATACGTTAAAAGCATTAATTTCTATTAGTTACTTAAATATCGATATTGACCCCAAGCTTGTCTATAGAGTTAGTCAGATAACCGCTTTTTTAGGTAACCTACGCCTAAGTTAAAGTTACACCAACATGCCTAACGAAACCCGTGGTCAAAAAGAACTAACGGTGCAGGGAATTGCTGCATCGCCGGGCATCGCATTTGGACAGGTTTTTGTGTATCTGCAAAATGATGTAACGGTTCCTAGCTATCAGATACCAGCTGAAAAAAGTATCGATGAAATAGCGCGCTTTGACCAAGCCCTACTTGTTACGCGTCAGCAAATTTCAAAAATTAAAAATGAAGTAAGTAAAAATTTAGGTGAAGATGAAGCGCTCATATTCGATGCCCATTTACTTGTTTTAGAAGATCAAGCGCTGATCTCACAAACAATCAAAGAATTTGAGACAACACATGAAAATGTTGAAAGTTGCTTTCATCGTGTTTCTCAAAGCTATATTAAGGCGTTTTCTGAGATTGATGATGAATATTTACGTGAAAGAGCAGGAGATATACGCGATGTTGCTCAGCGCGTACTCCAAAATTTATTAGGACAATCCCAAAACGATTTAAGCCAGTTGGCCGATAAACGAATAGTAGTTGCTAATGATTTGTCACCATCGGGCAGTGCTTCTATTGATCGCAGTGGTGCCTTAGGCTTGGTCACAGACAAGGGTAGTATTACGAGTCATGCAGTTATTGTGGCTCGCTCTATGAAACTACCAGCGGTGGTAGGTGTGCATGATTTAACATCACGAGTTAAAACTGGAGACTGGATAGTTTTAGACGGCTATGAAGGAGTGATTATTGTACATCCTTCAGAAGAAACGTTAAATAAATACGGTAAAGTTCAGAAACAGAAAAAGTCTTTTGAGGATCGAATGATTGAGGCTAATCGCCAGCCTGCGGTTACCTTAGATGGTGCTTCTGTTGCACTGATGGCTAATATTGAGAAGATTTCAGAGACAGAACATGTAAAAGAGTATTTTGCTCAAGGGGTTGGTTTATTTAGAACAGAATATCTTTACTTGAATTCTTCACAGGTGCCGACTGAGCAGGAACAGTTTTTAGCTTATAAAGCTGTAGCAGAGGCATGTAATCCAAATCCTGTGATTATAAGAACACTCGATTTAGGTGGCGATAAACCCTTAGCAGCGATTCCAGAACTTGATAACAAAGAGGCGAATCCATTTATGGGATACCGTGCAATTCGCTTTTGTTTAGAGACACCTGACTTATTTAAAAATCAACTACGCGCTATTTTACGTGCAAGTGTACACGGAAAAATTCAGCTCATGTTCCCAATGATTAGTGGAGTTGAGCAAGTTAGGAAGGCACGTGAACTAGTAAACGAGTGTATATTAGAGCTAAAGAGTAAGGGCCATACCTATAACGATAAAATCGAAATTGGCGCTATGATTGAAATTCCTAGTGCTGCTGTAACAGCTGATTTAATCGCAAAGGAATGTGATTTCTTTAGTATCGGTACGAATGATTTAATTCAGTACTTAATTGCGGTAGACCGCGGAAATGACCGCGTAGCTTCATTGTACGAGCCTTCGCATCCTGGAGTTATAAGAACATTAAAGCAGATTGTGGATTCTGCTAATAAAGCTAAAATTCCTGTTAGTGTCTGCGGTGAACTAGCAGGTGATCCTCTCTATACAGCTTTACTTATAGGACTTGGTATCGAGCGCCTCAGTATGACCTCAACATCTATTCCACGAGTTAAGTATCTCATTCGTTCTATAAAGATGGCTGATGCAAAAGCTTTAACTAAAAAAGCCTTAGAAAAAGATACAGCAGAGGAAGTGCATGCCTTGCTGGATGCATTTTACGTGAATTCTGTGAAGCAAGAGTGATAGTAGACTAAGTTTTAACTTAGCCAGTTTTCTAGAGCACGTTTATCCGCTTTGAATGCTTCCACAATATCGTGACGATTATTGAAAGGAATGGCCTCTAGTTTTCTGTGCTCAATATGGATACACATGGGTAGTGGACCCCTATGCGCTGCCAGGACTTGATCAATAATTTTCTTTTTAACATTACCTTGGCCAAGCGGAACGCCAATAGGGTTATCCCCAACCCATCTAAAATCTTTTAGACATAGAGCGGCAATACGAGGTGCTAGTAGTTTGATTGCGTTTGGCCAGGATAAACCTTGCTCTACCATTACGTGTCGTGTGTCGAATGCTACACCGAAATAACGTGGATCTATGTCGTCTAGAATAAGATCTAAGTCCCAACATGCGCTACCGGCCATCTGAGGCATAGCATGAGTCTGGTATAATGCTTGAATTCCAATTTCTTTATTAGCTGCAGCAAATTCTTTAGCGATAATTCTAAAGTCAGCTATTTGAGATTTTAGTGAGCGGGTTCCTTGGTACATGAAACCACGATGACGATATTGGTTAATACCAAGTGCTTTAGCAGTTCTCAGCGCTTTTTCCCAGTGAGGTTCATCTGCACGAACGGTATCCATCGCAACAAAAAGCATCTTTCTGTTTTTCTTAGCTAGTGCTTCTGCCATTTTAGGCAGTTCATCTGGTGCATTTTCTGGAGAAATATGACCTTTTTTGCGCAGGGTAAGTTCTAGATCTAAACCTATTTCATCACACGTTTGTGCCATTTGGTCATAGGTGTATTTGAGTGGTCCACCATTGGCACCGTCAAAAAACCATTTTTCTAAGAAGGCTATCTCGTAATTTGGTTTGGTGGATGATGTTTGTGCGTTTAGCGAGCTAGGTAAAACATATGAGGCAGCAGCACTAAGGCCTAGTGTAGCTATGAAATTGCGACGTGAAATATCTGAAGTAACGAGTGTATTCATCGGGGTAAAATGAGACTGATGGATAGACGTAACTCATGCCTCATGAGTTACTCTGTGAAGCATCATATTTTAGTATGAGTCTATTAAGCGAATCATAATTTGTAATTACATAATATTATGAATTAAATACAGGTGCTTAGTATACCCTTTATTTAAATTATGAAACGTAGATATCTCTTCGCGAGTTTAGTTTTTAGCTTCGTTATTGTTGCATTACACGCAGCCTCTATTCCAGATAAGCCAAATATTATTTATATTTTAGGAGATGATGTCGGTATTGGTGATATGCCAGTTTATGGTTCAGATAAGTATGCTACACCAAATATAGAAAAGCTAGCACGTGAAGGTACTTTATATACCCATGCTTATGCTGAGCCTTTGTGTGGACCATCTCGTGCAACTATTTTAACTGGACGCTATGTGTTTAGAACTGGAGCTACGAATCAGGACTCTACTGGGCTTTTTACTCCTCAAGACGAGATTATGATGCCACGCGTTTTAAAGCAGCGCGGTTATGTTACAGCCTCTATTGGAAAATGGGGACAACTTCCTTTAGAACCAGCTGATTTCGGATTTGATGATTATCTAAGGTTTACTGGCAGTGGAATTTACTGGAATACCCAACCAAAGGGTAAGTTCTATGAGGATAATGGCGAAACCCTGCCTTTAAGAGATCATGAGTATATGCCTGATGTTATGCATACACATCTTGTGAAGTTTTTAGAGAAGCATCAAAAGGATCCATTCTATATTTATTACTCCTTGGCACATATTCATCAGGACATTTTACCTACGCCAGATAGTAAATCAAATAGCCAAGATTTGTATGCCGATAATATAGCTTATATGGATAAATTAATCGGTAAGTTGATAGTTGAATTAGAACGTCTCAATTTACGAAAGAATACGCTACTTGTTTACTTTGGTGATAATGGAACAGCTACTTATTTTGCTGCTCACAATACAATCCATGGCAGACATTTGATAGGTTCTAAAGGATCGATGCTTGAGGGCGGAAGTCGTGTTCCACTCATAGTTAATTGGCCTGGGGTAACTCCAGCTGGGAAAGTTCTAGATGATTTAGTTGATTCAAGTGATTTTTTCCCGACGTTTGCAGAGCTTGCTAAAGCCCCTATGCCAGCGAATCGTATTATAGATGGTCATAGCTTTTTACCTCAAATATTAGGTCAGGTAGGACATCCAAGAGATTATGTTTTTATTGAGCTAGGTCGCAAATGGTATGCAGCTGATTCCCATTATAAGTTAACCCAGGATGGTAAGTTTTATGATTTAAGTGATGCCCCATTTGCAGAAAAACTGATCCCTCAGGATACGAAAGATCCTCAGGCGCTTGCTGCGAAAGAGAAATTGGCAGCAGTCATAGCTCGTTTAAATCCTGCAGCTGGACATTTGGATGACGGAGATGGTACAGGCCGTCATGCAAATAAGAAGTTGAATAAAAGAGCTAATAAAACGAACGATTAATTTTTGTTTCTCGAGTCGTAGCTATGAATCTATAAGGATTAATAGCTATGAAACGTAGCGCTTTACATTTTAAGGCTTTTGGCTTGGTTGTGTTTACTATGGTAAGTGTTTTGAAAGCAGATACAACTAATTCAATGTCACGCAACTTCGGCATAGTTATTCATGGCGGTGCAGGTGTAATTCTGCGCTCAAACATGACTCCTGAAATGGAGGCTGAGTATACGCAGTCACTAGCCCGAGCACGTGATACAGGTTATATAATTTTAGATCAGGGAGGATCTTCCCTTGATGCGGTCGTAGCTGCAATTAAAGTGTTAGAGGATGATCCACTCTTTAATGCAGGAAAGGGAGCTGTTCTTAATTCTGAGGGTTACTGTGAATTAGATTCAGCAATTATGAATGGTAAAACGCTCAGTGCTGGAGCTGTTGCAGGTTTAAAGCATATAAAAAATCCGATTACCTTGGCGCGTGATGTTATGGAAAAGTCTGCACATGTGTTCATGGTCGGAGAAGGTGCAGAGTCATTTGCAAAGACTCTAGGTTACTCCTTTGTTGATAATAGTTATTTTCAAACTGAATTAAGAAAAAAGCAGTTACTGCGAGCCAAGGAGTTGGAAGTCGAAAAGAAAACAAGTGCTACTGCTACGCAGCATGAAAAAGCTGGTTTTGTTACAGTTCCAGACGGATATTTTATTAAAACTTCGCATTATGGTACGGTCGGATGTGTAGCTTTAGATAAAGCGGGTAATCTAGCTGCAGGTACATCGACAGGCGGAATGACAAACAAAAAATTTGGACGTGTCGGAGATTCTCCAATTATTGGTGCAGGAACCTATGCTAATAATGCTACCTGTGCTGTAAGTGCTACAGGTTGGGGAGAATATTTTATACGTGTTGTTGTTGCTCGAGATATTGCTGCACAAATCGAATATAAAGGAACGCCAGTTGCTGAAGCAGCTCAAAATTCTCTTAATAAAGTAGCGCAACTTGGAGGAGATGGCGGCCTTATAGCTATTGATCGTGATGGTAATATTGCCATGCCATTTAATTCCCCTGGTATGTACCGCGGTTATAGGATGTCTGATGGACGAAGCGCTATTGCAATTTTCGATAAGTAAAAATTAAGGTACTTCGTAGACTTCAATCAGTGTTGTTCCTGCAGTACCAGTCGTGCTTGTTGCTTGAGCTGTGTAAGATCCAGGAGCAAGTGTTATAAGAACTGCGGAGTCATTACTTGTAGCACTTGAAAATGGAAATGCTCCTACTGCATTCATTGCAGTAGCTAGAGTTGTATCTCCCATCCAACCAGCGTTTGAGGCAATCATGGTGCTTCCGGAAAATACATTAAGTTGTGGATCGGGCATTACGTTTTGCACGCCGTAGGCGCTTAATGTTGGACCAGAAGCGCGAATAAGTACTGTTTTAGAGGTGGAGCCACTTATTACAAATCCAGCCGTTAACATTCCATTTGTAATTACTTGTTGTCTGCAGGAAAGATTAACGAGACGAGGTGAAGTGGGAGTGTAGTTTGTTGTGTTGTCGTAAACTTCAGCAATTGCTTTACCAATACCACTTCCATTTCCTGCAACTTGCACAGTGTATCCGCCTTGAACAGCTGGTAGTGATTGTACGATTGCGGCATCTAAACTGGTTGTAGGAGTTAAAGCAAAGGCACCTGTTTGAGTTTCTGCAGCATTAACTGCTGCTATATTAGCAGCTGTAACTCCCCAGTTGTCATTAAAGGCAATGTTCGAACTGCCTTGGTATAAAGTAAGTGTTGGATCAGATAAAACGTTCTGTACTTGGAATGCACTTAAGGCAGGGCCTGCAGCTCGTATCAAGAGGGACTCAGTTCCTGAAGTTCCTGCTCCACCATTAACAAATCCAAGTGTTAGCATCTGATCTGCAGGTCCATCTAAAGTAAGTACAGATAGATTTACCAAGCGTCCCGGATTTGTTGTAGTTAGTAACGCAAGTTGAGCTGCTGATGTACTTACGGATCCAACGATGTTCGTAGCAGTGCAGGTATAACTGCCTGAATTTGCCGCAGTAGCGGATTGAATCATCAGTGTCGAACTTGTAGCTCCTGAAATTGGTGTACCATTTTTATACCACTGATAAGTGGTTCCAAAAGGCAAAGCAACCGTTGTTGAAAATACTACTGTGCTTCCTGGAGTTATAGTTTGAGAAGAGGGTTGGGTGATTATACTCGGTGGAGTTGCAGTTACGTAATAGGTAAAGCTACCTTGACTAATATTACCGTTGGTATCGCTGGCAGTAATTGTGACCACGGTAGAGCCAACGCTATTAGGTGTAACACTAAGTTGAGAGCCATTTATTGTGGCATTTGCTACGGTTGGATTACTCGATGTAACGCTCCATGAAATGACAGCCGTAGTACTTGTTGGTGTCGGAAATAATGGTATTTGGTTAATAGAATTAACCATGACTAAGTTTGCTAGGGTAAGGTTTCCAGAACTTGCATTGTAATTATAGACTGGTAAATTTGGAAATTGCCCTGAATTTACGTTATAAACAGGAAGTGCTGCTATAGCATTCACAACATTCATTCCTGTTCCTAAAATTCGGCCAAATACAGTGTAGCCACCTCCGTTTGAGGGTCCAAGAGTTGTCGAATTATCTACTGTATTTATATACCATGCACTCGTTGCACTGTTTAAAACACTCGTTCTTGCAGCCGCTAGTGTTCCATAGGCATTAGGTAAATTGTACTCAAGAACTACAGGAGATTGGGTTGGAATTGCAGCTATGGAGCCAGATACGATATCATAGCTTCCGCCTTGTATTACAAATCCTGGTACGGAACGATCAATGAATGAATTTGTGTAGCTGCCGGCATTTACATAGGATAAGAAATTATTGGCATTAATCGGCGCTGCGCTCGTGTAAAGTTCTGCGTTGTATTTACCTAGTATAGTGTTGAATTGAACAACAGGTCCAGTGACTGTTGGCACTGAAAAATAAGTTGTTAAATCAAGAGTATAAGCGCTCGACCCTGTTTTTACTAATGTGCTAGCAAGTGTAGTACTTAGGGTGGGTACAGTAGTTATTTGAGCGCACACATAAATGCGTGTTAAAAGTAAAAGACTTATAACTAAAGATAGGCGAAGAATTGAACGCATGTTTAAAATAGGCTATAGCTTTAGCCCATAAAATCGCAATGCGTTAATCGCTGATTTAACTTTGCTCTACTATCTATTTTAGAGTAGGCAGTAGATGCTTTTGCACCTTTCCTAATGCTGTCCTTGGTAGAGCATCTAAGCGAACAAAGGCCTTAGGTAATTTAAAAGAAGCAAGCTGGGTTGAAAGACGTGGTTTTAATTCTGCTTCATTCCATGTTGCTTGGTCTGCTACAACATACGCTACAGGTACTTCACCTCTAATCGGATCAGGTACTCCTACAACAGTGGCTTCTTTGATTCCGGGTTGTTCAAGCAGTAGTTCTTCAATTTCACGTGGATATATGTTGAATCCTCCCGAAATAATTAGATCACTACGTCTTCCCTGTAGTGTGATGTAACCGTCAGTGGCGCGATTTGCGATATCTCCAGTTTTGAACCATCCATCTACCCAAGCTTGTGCTGTTGCTTCTGGTCTTCCCCAATATCCTGAACATACGTTTGGTCCTTTGACCCATAATTCACCAGTAATATTGTCTCCAACAGGATTACCTTTTTCATCACAAATTTTAGTTTGTACGTGTTTAAGAGGTAGCCCAACGGTTCCAGGTCTTCTTTCTCCTGTGTAAGGGTTACTTACATTCATCAGCGTTTCAGTCATTCCATAACGTTCAAGTATAACAGATCCAAATTTAGCGCGAAATTTTTCATGAATTTCTGCTGGAAGTGGTGCAGAACCTGAAACGGCTAGTCGTAACTTATCTCCGATCGCCTTGGCTGACGTATCATTTATTTCGAGAAGACGAATAAACATGGCTGGTACTCCAAAGAATACAGTTGGTTTGTAGTCTTCAAACCAAGCTTGTGCTAAAGAGTGTTCAAAGCGTTCGGTTAGACGCATATGACATCCGCTCATAAGCCAGCAGTGAATTCCATTTCCTAATCCGTGAACATGGAATAGGGGTAATGTAGCAAGGTAGCGATCGTTCTCAGTAAATTGCCAGTCGCTTACAAGGGCTTGGCCATTTGCTAAAAAGTTTCCTTGAGTAAGAACTGCACCTTTCGATGCCCCGGTTGTTCCTGAGGTGTATATAAGTGATAGGGGTGTACTTTCTGTACTTATATTAACAATACGTTCTGAAGATTCTTTTGAACGTTCAGTATTTAGTAAATCAATGTCCCAGACAGGGATGCCTGATGGAATCCAAGCTGCCATATCTGATGAGGTAATTACCGCTTTAGGGCTGGCATCATGTAAGATGTGTTTTAGTTCTCTTTCCCGGTAGAGTACATTTACGGGCACTACCACTAATCCTAATTTAACTCCAGCTAGCCAAAGATCGATTACTTCAATTCTGTTTTGTAGGAAAAAAGAAATACGGTCCCCTTGAGATAATCCCTTTTTAACTAATAGATGGGCTAGTTGATTGCTGCGCTTTTCTAGATCTCCAAAGGTGTAGCTTTTGCCGTTAAAATCGATCGCTTGTTTTGATGAGCGCTTAATGAGGGAATTATCAAATAATGACAAAAGTTTCATAGGGGAAATAGGTAATTTGAAATTATTATATCCTAGTCAGAATTGCGGTACTATTTATCTTAAGAGAGTAATTAAGGTGAAAAAGTGAACTGTCCGAATATGCAACTCTTGTAGGAGAGTTAAATTCATGGTTTAGTCAATAGCTTACACTTTAGTAACTCATATCATGAAATTTATAACCCTAGCTTTAGCTTCTATTACACTGGTTGTTAGCACTGTAGTTTTAGGTGCAGAAGATCCTTATGCAAATCTACCGGAAGGCACTGGTCCTAAAGAAGTCGGAGCTAGAATTGTAGATAATTATTTAAAACGTCCAATTGAACGTCACCAATCAGGTATTATTTATCCTGAAATTTGTGCCTGGTATGGAGCTCTAACTTACGCAAAGCTCGCATCAGATACTGTACGTACAGAAAAATTAATACGTCGTTTTGATCCTGTTCTAGCAGTTGCGTCTGATGACTCTAAGAGTATTCCAGATCCTTCTCAGCAACCGACTTCCAGTTCTGCGAAGTTGAAAACTCAATCTGGTTTATATCCACTAAGAATTGCTCCAAATGCCCATGTAGATTTTCGTGTATTTGGAGTAGTGCCCCTAGAATTATACATACAAACACATAATCCAACTTATCTTAATCTAGGAAAAAAGTTTGCTGATGCTCAGTGGAAAAATCCAACAGCAGATGGTATTACCGACGAAGCAAGATACTGGGTGGACGATATGTATATGATACCCATTTTGCAGATGCAGGCATATCGTGCTACACATGATGAAGTGTATCTAAACAGAGCAGCTTTAACTGCTGTATCTTATTTGGATAAACTACAACAATCGAACGGTTTATTTATGCATGCATCTGACTCGCCCTTTTATTGGGGTAGGGGTAATGGTTGGTTTGCTGTCGGTATGGCAGAAATCTTGAGGGATTTACCTAGAAACAATCCCTATTATCAGCGAATCAAATCCGGCTATTTAAAAATGATGGAGGCTCTCCTCAAGTATCAATCTTCGAGTGGACTTTGGCGTCAGCTTATTGATGTTCCTGAGTCGTGGACCGAAACGTCTGGTTCAGGCATGTTTGCCTTTGCTATGGTAACAGGTGTTAAAAATCACTGGTTGGATGCAACTACTTATGGCTTGGCATCACGTAAGGCATGGTTGGCACTTGTAGCAGCTTTGGACAAAAATGATAACTTAACGGGTGTTTGCGTGGGTACTAATAAAGGTAAAATGATGGTCGGTGATGATCTTAAAAAACAGCTCGAATACTATCTAGGCAGAGATCGTAAGAGTGGTGATCTTCATGGACAGTCACCTCTACTATGGACGGCGAGTGCATTATTGAGGTAATTTTAGGGAAATTGTAGGTTACTGATAATTTTACGTAAATAAATTCATATTAGAGCTTTATGTTGTTTTATGCATGGTATGCATAAAATACTTTTAGACAAAAAATATACCGTTTTTACCCTATAGTTTAATCAAACCCTAAAGGCCTAAAATATTAGGCTTTTGCTACACCACACCTATGAAAATTGATATGACTATGTTAGTAAGTCGTCTTCGTCTTGCTGCAAAACTGGCCGCTATTTGCGTCGTTATCTCTGTTTGCGCTAAGGCTCAAACTGCAGCAAAAGCAAATGCAGGTAGTGATTCTGCATCCAAAGAAGTGGCGCAAGCTGCAGGCTCGGATGTTGTTTCATTAAATCCATTCGAAGTTCAGGCTGATTCCTCGAATAGCTATAATACGCTTAATTCTAATTCGATTACTCGTTTTAACGTCGAGTTAGATAAAATGCCTCTTTCTGCAGATATTTTCGATCAAGCGTTTATGGATGACGTTGGCGCAACAAGTATTGAAAGTATGATTCAATCTTACTCAGCAGGCGCTGGCTTTAGTGGTAATGATCCAGGATCAACCGCTTCTGCTTCAACTGGGGATCACACGGGTCATGCTAACATGCAGTTACGTGGCTTCACCGTACCCTACATGATGCGCGACAGCTTAATGCCTGTAGGTTCATTTTTTAACCCTGGTTCAACCGGATCCAATTATACAAGTAACTTTGATATCGAGCGTGCAGAGGTAATCGAAGGACCTCAGTCACTGCTTTATAGCAGCGGTGGTGGTGGTGGTGTTATTAACGTTGTTTCTAAACAAGCACGTTTTGGTCAACCAGCATCAGGTGCTTTAAAGTTTCAGGTTGACCAATATGGTTCAAAAGAAGGCCAGCTAGATTATGGATTTGGCACAAATAATTTTGCCATCCGTGTGGCAGCAATTCAGTCCAATATGGATTCTCGCCGAGTTAATTTAGGTGGTTCCTTAGAGGGTTATTATGTTCAAGCAGCTGTTAAAGTTCCTGGTAATACAACGATTCGTATTACTGGTGAGCAAACTACGTTTAATCAGTTATTAGGTACAAATCCTACGTTATCAGCAGTAAGTACTTCTGCTGATAGCCGTAACGGCCAGTATCTCTCATATCTACTCGCTACTAATCAGACCGGTGCAAATACCGTTAATGCAGCTGGAGTAGCTAATGCGTCAGGCGCTATCGACAATGGCTTTTTAAATTGGAGCAATGTTAATTCTTATGCTGGCTGGCAAGACGATAACCTCACAAGAAATACGTTTGTTCTAGGAGAAGCTGATACTAAGTGGAACAGTTGGTTATCAACTCAAGTTTCTGCAGGTTACAATGATTTTTACTACGATTTGTCGACACCAAGTGTCTCATTCTATGCACCTACAAATTCATCAAATCCTAATCAGGGTTCTTGGACTGTGGGTATGACACCAGGTGATTTAGCTGAACCAGGTCGCGCTAAGGCAGTGCGTTTTGTAGCATTAGCAACAAATGATTTCTTAAATGGTAAAGCTAAGAGTCAAACAATTGTAGGTGGAGATTTTCTTCGTCAAGATGCTGCTCAGTTGCAATATGCTTATTTCCAAGCTGACAGTAATTTTAATCCAATTGTTAGTCCAACAGTGACTACGTTGGGTGGTCGTACGCTTATGGCTAAGCAGTACTACACGATTAACAATGGTATTGTGCCATATACATTCTTTGGTCCACGTAGCCCTCAGGTTTCATTGGGCGGAGTAAATTATGTAAGACAATTGGAAAATATTGTTAATCCTGCACTTGTTACAGCAGCAAATCCAATGGGTACAATTGGAACATCTGGTACGTATGAATTAGCTAAGGCATTCAACAAAGGTTGGTTTGCTGTTAATAATACACAGTGGTTTGATGGTAAGCTTGATTCACTCTTGGGCTTACGTTTTGCGAATTTCTTCACTCAAACGCAAACAGCTAGCACTGCTGATAGCTTAAGACCACATACGCACAATATCGATTTTGATGTTGGTTTAGATTATGCTTTGGTAAATGGCTTCAGAGTATATGTTTCTGGTTCAAATACTTATTATCCACCTGAGCAAAAAGGTAATACGCCGCTTGGTCAGCCTACACAAACATCCTCAGCTACATCTGAGGAAGCTGGTCTAAAGTGGTCTTCTCCAGATGGTCGTTTTTCGGGATCATTATCCGTTTATCATGATGCAGGTAAAAACGAGCAATATTCTGCAAGTTCTACCATTGAGTATGATATTAATCCATCTGGCTTGAATGGTCAGACAGGTATTTCTCCAAGTAACTTCGTTTATGTTAATCGCAAAGCAGAAGGTGTTAATTTAACCCTCACAGCTAATCCTACACCTAATTGGAGAATGCGTTTATCAGCTGCAGACGTAGGCGGCACTGTTGAAACATCAACAAGCTTTAAGCAGGTATATAACGATCAATTTAATGAGAACTCATCGGGACAAGTAACTTATGCTGATGGTACGCTCGTCTATGTACCAGCAACCTATAATTCAAAAGCTCCAACCGTTACCTCAACAACAGCAGGTGCTGTTCCTTTGACTGTAGCGATGATGAATAATCCATCGAGCGTTTATTATGCTAATCCGATTAACCCATCAGGTGCTATTAGTCCTTCTTCAGCAGTTTTCACTGTATTAAAAACTGTTGATCCTGTGCATGGCTCAATTGCAACTGGAGTAAATGGACTCCCTATTACTTCGATGCAAATTACACCATCCTTTACGGTTCCTGGTGTTATCAATGTAACGCAAGCTGGCGATAAGACAGTGGGATTCCCTGAACTAAGCGCTAACTTCACTAACATATATACTATCTCAACAGGCGCTCTTAAGGGCGTTGAATTAGGTGGTACGCTTGCAGGTCAATGGAAGTATTCTGAATATTATTACTATCCATTGGGAGTTACAAATTCGATCCAAAGATCACTCTATTCACTACCAGGTGGAGGCCGCTTTGATTTGATCGTAGGGTATACCCATAAGTTCCGCCGTGTTACGTTTGCTTCACAGTTGAATATATTCAATATGACAAATCACTATTCGATTATTATATTACCAAGTGAAACAAACGGTTGGGCTACATTATCTTCACTACAGGCGCGGTATTCTCAAAATCCACGCTCGTATACTTGGACAAGCGCAATTAAGTTCTAACATCAGCACTAGCTTAAAGCTGGTGCTTTAAGCTAGTGTTTTACATAGTTGTTATCCGTGAAATCGGAAATGCAACGACAATATTTAAAAATGGCGGCGATATGCATCGTCGCCATTTTTGCGTATGCAAATAGCATAACAGGTGCATTTGTATTCGATGATAATGTCGCTATTGTGACAAATCCTACACTGCGGCATTTAGATCATTTTAGCCAGGTCTTAAGTCCTCCTCCACAAAGTGGAAATACAGTCAGTGGTCGGCCCTTAGTTAATCTATCCTTAGCTATAAATTATGCTATAAGTCTAGATAAAGTATGGAGCTATCACGTTGTTAATATTCTGATTCATTGTGTTAATGCCTGTTTGTTATTTGGCATTTTACAGGCGACATTTCGATTAATTAAGAAACAGCACTTGGAGTCGTTGGCTGTCTGGATCGCTATACTTTGGGCAGTCCACCCATTGCAGACTGAATCAGTGACATACGTTGTACAAAGAGCGGAGTCTTTAATGGCACTCTTTTATCTTTTAACTCTCTACGCTTTTATTAGATCAAATCTAGCTACAAACTCTGGCATCTGGCTCCTTTTATCTTTGATTGCTAGTGCAGCTGGCATGGCAACAAAAGAGGTTATGGTAAGTGCTCCAGTCATCGTGATTGCTTACGATCGAACGTTTCTTAGCGGTACTTTTAAAGAAGCCTTTAGGCGATATAGAGGCTATTATTTAAGTTTAGCTAGTACTTGGATAATACTCGTTTATTACGTAGCTACAACACAGGGTAGAGGCCACACGGTTGGTTTTAATCTAGGTATTCCACTCAATTTGTATGTATTTATACAAGGTAAGGCTATTGCGCTTTATTTGTACAAATCTGTATGGCCAAATCCGCTTGTTTTTGATTACGGTCCTGCGCGACCAGAAATGATTAAGGGGGCATTTATACCCTCTTTATTTATTTTATTTATACTTCTCTTAAGTATTTTGGCATTTACTCGTAAACGGTTTGAAATGAGAGCACTTGGCTTTCTGGGCTTTTCTTTTTTTGGTATTCTATCTGCCTCATCAAGTATTGTACCTATAGCTTCTGAAGCAATTGCAGAGCACCGTATGTATTTAGGGTTGGCTATTATCATAGCAATATTAGTGATCGGTCTGTATAAGCTAATATCGAAGCGAAGCTGGATTGTATTCCTAGGATTATGTCTTATTTATATCGTATTAACTTATCGTCGTAATAAAGTGTATCACTCAGCCATTAATCTATGGCAGAATACGGTCAAATATTGCTCTACGAATCCGCGTGCTCATTTTAATTATGCTGTAGAGTTATCGCAAGATGCTACGAATAATCAAAAAGCGATTGATGAGTATAAAGTAGCGCTGCAAATCGATCCTAATTATGCACAGGCATGCAGTAATTTAGGAGCTATTTTAGTTAAATTCCCTGATCATTTAAATGAGGGTCTAGAATTCTTAAAAAAAGCTGTTCTTTTAGATCCTCAAGATGCTCAAGCTCAGTATAATTTGGGTGCAGAGTTGACTAAATTTCCCGATAAGCAGGCAGAGGCAATACTTCATGAAAGAGAGGCATTACGAATTAGGCCTAGCTTTGCTGAGGCTCATAATGGTTTAGGTGTGCTACTTCTAAGTCTTGGTAATGATCGTGAAGCGAGTGATGAATTTAAGACGGCTATATTTTTTAAACCTGATTTTGCTGATCCCCACTGTAACTTAGCTGTTCAGTTGTCTAAGAATCCTGCTCTACGCGGCGAAGCTTTAGAGCAATACAAAACTGCAATACGTTTGGAGCCTCGTTATGTTATGGCTCATTATAACTATGCGAGTGAGCTAGCTAAGAACCCTCAGGATTTAAATCTAGCAATAGGCGAGTATGAGTATGCATTAAAATTAAATCCAAACTTTGTTGAAGCACATGTTAATGTTGCAGTTTGCTATGCGAAACAAGATCGCATTTCAGAAGCGATTAAGCACTTAGAATTTGCTCTAGAGCTAAATCCAAATCAACCAGCAGTTAGAGGCGTGTTAGATTTGCTTAAGTACGGTAAATAATCGTATTTCTAAGCAGTGTTTGCATATAAGTAAACGTATAGGTTTTGTACTATAAGCATGAACAATAACTATACTTCTATATTTTCAGGTAAGAGATTAGTTATTTTTGGTTGCGGTTATATAGGAATGCATTTGGCAAGACTTGCTTATAAGGCTGGAGCAGAAGTTACTGCTTTAACGAGGAATGTGAGTAAGGCAGAGTTGCTAAAAGCAGAAGGCATTCAAGTTGTTAATGCTGATTTAAGTCAGACTAAATGGCATAACGCTATTAAAGGCTATTATGATTATGCTGTTAATTGTGTTGGCTCTTCTAGTAATGACTTAAACGGATATGAGGAAAGTTATGTCTTAGGTATGCAATCGATTTGTAGCTGGAATAAACATAATCCTGTAGGGACATTTGTTTATACTAGTAGTACCTCGGTATATCCTCAAACAGGCGGGGTTTTAGTGGATGAGTTTTCATCGACTAAAGGAGTAGGTGAGCGCGGACAGATACTTATACGTGCAGAAAATATAATACATAATGCTTCAGGCATTTGTCAGAACTCTAATCGATATTTCATACTTAGACTTGCTGGTATTTATGGTCCATCAAGACATTACCTGTTGGATCAAATTAAAAACGGAATGGTTAATGCACCTCTCGATAATTTTCTAAACTTAATTTACCGTGACGATGCCGTAGCAGCTGTTGCGGCATGTTTGGAAGTATCGGATAGGGTTGAAAGTTCTATCTTTAACTGTTCGGACAATAACCCAGCCAGTAAACACGAGGTTGTAAGTTGGATTTGCAATCAACTTGGTATAAATTTTAGTCAAATCGTGATTACAAACGGATCTGGTCGCTCTAGAGAGGGGCTAAATAGGCGAATTATTGCCAGATCTATTATGGATAAATTAAATTGGAGGCCTAGATTTAGTAATTACAAAGAAGGTTACTTGGCTCTACTAAATGATAAATCAGCATAAGTGAGTTACAAAGATTGAATTCCGAATATTGTCCTAAGTCTTTTTAGGACAGGTGTATTAGTACTATTAGAATAGATTTTTTACGAATGTAGATTCGTTATCTTCAGTACCTTATAAGCTAAACGTATCATTATTTATCGAAGTCTATAAACGATGCATTTTTTAATTTATTGGATTTATTCTAATCAGATGATCGACAAGAGAAACAAAATCGTTCACCAGTACTTATGTTGTTTATAATTAAAACACCCTAATGCTTTTTTTATAAAATTATTTTATCTACCCCTTTGGTAAGTTTCTATTCTAGTTATGTTACGTTATTTAGGCTATGGTTTTAGACAGTTTGGTTTACATCCTTTGGTTTCAAAACCAAGAGTGAATTGGGAATTTTATGCTGTTGTAAAAGGTCAATGTGCTCCTGTACTAAAGAAAAATATAGCGCCTCGTTTTGCTAAGTTAAAATTTTGGGTTTTTAGGCCGGGTAGTAGTCATGGTTGGGCTGGTATTGGTGATAAAAAAGCTTATGTCGCTTCATTTCACTTTGGCTCAGTGCCTGCTCAATTAGATAGCTTGGTTAAACTCGATTCTCCTTTAGAATTAGATTTAACTAATGGTCAGGCGAAACGGATTGTAGAGTTGGCTAAGGAAATTGAACCTTATTTCAAGAAAAGGACCAATTTAAGTAATTTAGTATTTCAGGCTGCTGTTACGGAATTATCACTTCTTGCACTGCGTAAGATACCTGAGCAAGTGGAGCTATCTCCAGATAATGTAGCTGAGCATACCGTAGAGCTGGCTACTAAGTGGTTTTCTGATCGGGTGCATTTAAATCCGCCTATAGCAGAGGTTGCTAGAGAGATGCATGTTTCGGTAAGTACACTACGTCGACGGTTCCATCAGGTAAGGCAGGCGAGCCCTGCAGATGTCTTTGAAAAAATTCGGATTGGTCTAGCTATGCAACTTATGACACGCGGTAATTCTAAACTTGATGCAGTAGCGATTGAATGTGGATATTCATGCACCAGCGACTTCTGCCGCGCCTTTAAAGCGTTTACGAATATAACTCCTAACGTCTGGCGACAAACATTAATAGGCCCGCCAACTGCAGCATTATAATAGTAGTATATTCTTTTAGTATTTAGATGCTTGTTTGAATATTTTATATATCATTATATATAAATAACTTATGTTATTTACTAATTAAGTCCCGCAGCGAATCAATAGCTGCTATCTATTAATTCAATAACGTTATTCATAATACGAATTCTACACTATATGGCATATTTAATATGAGTGAATTTGTATATTCGTTGATTATTCTTACACATGAATAACAGTAGCTATAATGTTTAGTCAGGCCTTATTGTCGTGAACGTAAATTAGTACCTCATTACCACCCCTGAGTTATAATCCCCAGTATAAACCCAAGCTATGAACTACCTAACTATGCGTAAGTATGCCTGCCTGCTGACTGCTTTTATTGCAGCAGTTTTAACTAATGTGTCGCTTTATGCTGATACGTCCTCGGGATCGGTTGTTGGCCGAGTACAGAATGCCGAAACCGAAGAGTATATTTATGGTGCTCGCGTACAAATTGTATCAACGGCTAATGCTAGTACAGGAGTACGCGTTGAGCTTACTGATCAATCAGGTGCGTTTCATCTTGATGGTCTTCCAGAGGGGCAAGTCACCTTGGCTGTAAGTTATCTTGGTATGCCTACTCAAACAGTAACTGCAACCGTCCAAGCAGGTAAGGAAGTTGCTATACCAGATGTACAGTTAAGACATGCTCGTACTGGAAATGAAATCGTAAAACTTGATGCCTTTGAAGTAAGCGTTGCTAAGGATATGAGTAATCGTGAAATCGCGATTAATAGCCAACGATATGCTGATAATTTAAAATCGGTCGTCTCGGTAGATGATCTAGGATTTATTGCTGATGGTAGTATAGCAAACGCAATGAAATTTATTCCAGGTGTTGATATGGAAACAGATCAGTACGGCTATGGTGCTACTATTTCGATGTCTGGAGCTCCAAGTTCAAGTGTTCCTATAACTTTTGGTGGTTTTGCGATGACTACCTCGTCAGATAATAGCCAAGGTATTAACGGAGCAGGTAGCCCTGGTACAGGTAGTCCAGGCAACGGAGGTTCAGCTGCTGTTCGCTCCACGCAATTAATGACATTGTCGTTAAATAATATTTCAAGAATCGAAATTAATCATACGACACTTCCAGATGATCCGGGTAGTGCTTTGGCAGGATCGGTGAATTTTATTCCTAAGAGTGCTTTCGAATTATCTAAACCAGAATATCAGTTCGCGATTTATGGAGCTGCCGAACAAAATGAACTATCGAAAAGCAAGTTTTGGGGTCCTGCATTTAAATCAATTAATACCAAGTTCCCTGGTTTTAATTATTCGGCTATTGTGCCTGTGAATAAGAAATTTGGTTTTTCATTAAACTTTAGCAGCAATTCGGTTCCGAAATATACACAGAAGCAAAATCTATATTGGAATGCGGATTACAATACTACTACTGGCACTTACAAGAGTACGCCACTTAACCCAAATTATTATTTCTTAAATTATGATGCGGTCGATAACGTGATGTCTGTTTATAATAAAACAAATATCAATCTTACTGCTGATTATAAAGTCTCTGACCACGGCACGCTTTCGGCAACTTTTACTCAAGGATATAACGTAATGGCTTGGTCAGATAATCAGCTACGGTGGGGTTCTACAGGCGATATTAATTTACTTACATCAACTTTGGCAGATGAAGTTGGCAGTTATTCGCTAGGTACTGCTGTCGCTCCTGTGAACGGTGTTTTAACTACATTTACTAATGTTAATACAAATTCTCAAGATGGTGTTGCTAACAATGTTAGCAGCTGGACTAGAGATGACTCTAACAAGCAAATGACTCTTACCTACCGTTATGATTACAATGGATGGAAAGTTCACTTAGGTAACAGCTACGGCGCTTCACGTCAGCAAAATAGAAATTTAGACGCTAACACTCCAGAAGTGTTTAACTCGTTCTATAATTTACGTCCACTTTCTGCATTCGAACTATACGGTGTAAATGCCAACGGTTTTAGTGGATTTAAAGCAACTTCTACAAATGGTACACAAATTAATCCTGTAGATGTGAATACTTTCGCTGCTGCTGGTGGTTTCGGTACTAGTTATACTTACCAAAATGGTGTAAGTACTGCGACTCAGTACTTTAGTTTGCCTCCTGAGCGTGTTAAACCTCTTTGGGCTTCTGATCACACATTTCAATCGCAGGGTGATGTTTCTAAGTACTTCAATTTACCAATCGCTCCTACGTCAATTAAGCTTGGTTATGATTATAAGCAATATAGTCGTGAACAAAGACTTGATCCAACATTGGGTAATAATGGACAGGGTTTCATGTACCTTGGAAATCTACCACTGTCATCTTTCACATCACCATATCCTAATACATACATAGGTGGATTTGGTGGACCTGGTTACAGTGCTATAAATAATGTTACGGTTGGTGAATATTTTGTTTCCAATCCAAACCAGTTCGCTGAAGGTCGTCCTTATTCCGACTTTAGCGCAAATATTCAGTATAATAATCGTATTGCTGAACGCATAGCTGCTTCATATCTGCGTTTTGATACATCCTTGTTAAAAGGACGTTTAAAAATTGCTTATGGTGTACGTGTTGAAAAAACCACAGATAATGGTGTAGGTGCTTTAATTAAAAATGGTGGTTCTCAGTCGTATATTACTAATAGCGCAGGACAAATAGTCGATCAGCAGTCAGGAGCTGTATATGTGGCTAATACGAATGATCCGGTTACTAATACACCTGAATCTCCAGCTCTTGATCCAAAAACTAATACTGTAGCATGGGCTCAAACTGTATTTACTCAGTTAGCTTCTTTCTCAAAGCACGCTTATACCAATTACTTCCCAAGTGCTACGGCGAGCTATAATGTAACAAACGATATTATCGCACGTGTTTCTTTCTCACAAACGATAGGGCGTCCTGATTATAATACGCTCTATCCTTCATTACAGACTCCTGACCCAACAATCGCTCCAGCACCAAATTCTAATGAATTTGTTCTAAATAATATTGGTCTAAAGCCATGGGTCTCTCACAACTACGGCTTGTCCTTAGAGTATTATTCACCTGATGGATTGTGGAACGTTACTCTAAGAGCATACAGACGCTTTGTATCTGATCCGTGGAATACAAACGTAGTGCTAAGCCCTGCCCAAGCAGCTTCAATTTTGACTCAGTACAATATTAATCCAATTCAATGGCCCGGTTATTACGTTCAAACAGCATCTAATGAACCTGGTGTAATTACCACGTCAGGATATGAATTGAGCGGTAATTATAGTTTAGATAAAGTACTCCCTAATTGGGCTCGCGGTATTGGATTAAAATATGGCGCCACTCGTGCTACTCAAACAGGCGGCGGTATTGAGGCGGCTGCCTTTACAGCTCAAAACTTGGCTCTAGTGCCTTGGAGTGTTGGTGGTGGAGTTTCCTTCACTCGTTCACGCTTTCAAATTTCATTTAATGGAAAATGGGATTCAACAGAGCGCTTAACCTATAATGATTGGACTACCGGTAGTGGTCAGTATGATCCAGGTACTTATACATATCAATTGCCTACCTTGCATATCGATATGGATATGAGTATCCGTCTAACGAAGGCATTATCCTTCTTTCTAAATGGAAGAGATATCAATGGATATCATCTGCAGACACAGATTTATAGTCCTACAACGCCAGATTACGCTAAGAATAATGTATTATATAAATATCAACCTGTTTGGACTGCAGGTATAAAAGCGAAATTTTGATTAGTTAATCAGTTTATTTATGAAGCCACTCCTCGCTATATGAGGGGTGGCTTTTTTTAAACCATATGAGTTTAAGGTTTAGTAGACTGATCGAATGTGCACATTTATTGACCGGTTATTTTAGTATTAACAATTGCTTAATTGTGTGTATATATACATTAATAAATATTAAGCTTACCCCTAAATTGCTTAATAAATTTAGATTTTAACCCAATCAGGACCCCGTGAAAATGATTACAAAAAAAATACACACATGGATTGTGATTACAGCAGTTGCAATGCTTGCTACTGTTTTGCGTGCTGAGTCTCAAACTGGCTCAGTCATAGGGCGCGTACAAAATGCAGACACAGAAGAATATATTTATGGCGCCCGTGTTCAAGTTGTTGCTGTGGTAGATGCGCAAAGTGGACAGCCTCAAGCCTATAGTTCTGCTAAAGTTGTTCAAACTGATGAATCCGGAACTTTTCGTTTGGACGGTTTACCAGCAGGGCAAGTTACATTGTCTATTAGCTATCTAGGTATGCCTACGCATACTGAATCAGTGACAGTAAAGTCAGGTAGTGAAGTAAGTGTCTCTGATATTCAATTACGTCATAACCGAGTAGGTAATGAAATCGTAAAATTGGATGCATATGAAGTCAGTGTAGCTAAGGACATGAGTAATCGTGAAATTGCTATCAATACACAGAAATATGCGGATAACTTTAAATCGGTAGTTTCAGTTAATGACTTAGGTTTTATTGCTGATGGTAGTATCGCAAACGCGATGAAGTATATGCCAGGTGTCGATATGGAAACGGATGCTTATGGATACGGTACTTCAATTTCCATGTCAGGAGCTCCAAGTTCAAGTGTTCCTATCACTTTCGGCGGCTTTTCGATGACCACTTCATCGGATAATAATCAAGGTGTTAATAATTCAGGCGGTTCTTCTGCTGTTCGTACGACACAGCTAATGACACTTTCTTTAAATAATATTTCTCGCATCGAAATTAATCATACAACCCTCCCAGATGACCCTGGTTCAGCATTAGCTGGTTCAGTTAATTTTGTGCCTAAAAATGCTTTTGAAATTTCTAAGCCACAATATGAACTCGTTGCTTACGGCGCATCTGAACAAAACGAATTAGGTAAGAGTTCATTCTTTGGACCTACTTTTAAAAGTACTCAGAATAGATTTCCTGGATTTAATTTATCAGCAATCGTACCAGTTAACAAAAAATTAGGGTTTTCAGTTAATTTTAGTACAAACACAGTGCCTAAATATATACAGAAACAGAGTTTTTACTGGAATGCGGATTATAATACAACGACAGGAGCATACCTCAGCACTCCACTTAACCCTGATCATTATTTCTTAAATTATTTATCATATGATAATGTTCAGTCGATTTACCAAAAAACAAATATTAATTTTACGGTTGATTATAAAGTATCAGATCATGGAACTCTGAGCGCTAGTTTTACCCAGGCTTACAATACGATGCAGTGGTCTGACCACCAAGTACGGTGGGGTTCTACAGGTGATGTTAATTTAACCACTTCAAGTTTAGCATCTGAATATGGACTTTATACCTTAGGTAGTCAGACGGTCCCTGCATACGCAGGTGGACCATTAACTACGTATACTAACGTAAATACTAGTTCACAAATAGGTGTAGCAAATATCGTTCAAAGTTGGATACAAGACGACGCTAATAGGCAGATGACGCTTAATTATCGTTATGATTATCAAGGATGGAAAATAAATTTAGGTAATAGTTATGGTAATTCTCGTAAGCAAGATAGGAACTTAGATGCAAATACACCTGAAATTTATAATGCTCAGTATAACATGCGTCCATTGGCTCAATTAGAATTTGATGGGGTAGGCTCTAATGGTTTTTCTGGAGTTATTGCTAAAGCTACAAACGGTGCTACTGTTAATCCGCTAGATATTAATAGTTTTGCTGCAGCAGGCGGTTTTAATACGACCTGGACTTATCAAAATGGACAATCGTCTCCATCCTATTGGTCTACTTTGCCCGCAGTCCGTATTAAGCCTACTTGGGCATCAGATCATACATTCGAATCTAAAGGTGATGTCTCCAAGGACTTAAATTTAGATGGAAGTGTTTTTAAGGATGTTCCAACAACAGTTAAGATAGGATATGACTTTAAGGAGTATAGTCGTGAACAACGTTTAGCACTTAACTTAGGTACAAACGGTCAAGGATATGTGTATACCGGACCTAATCCTTTATCTTACTTCACGACTGCATATCCTAACACGTTTGTGGGCGGTTTAGGTGGGGGTACTTCAACAGCAATTAATAATGCTTTAATCGCTCAAGACTTCTTGGCTAATCCGGGTAATTATCAGGAAAATCGCCCATGGGCTGACTTCAGTGGTGGTGTCAATTATGACAATCGTGTCATGGAGCGGGTAGCAGCGACTTATATCCGCTTTGACTCGAAGTTGCTTAATGGAAGGTTGAAGTTAGCTTACGGTATACGTCTTGAGCGTACTATGGATAATGGAGCAGGTTTAAAGATTAATGGATATCTTAAGTATCCTACAAATGCTCAGGGACAAGTGCTTGATACCGAGGGCTATGCTTTGAATAGTTCAGGAACAAATCCTGATGGTACAACCCAAGTATTCACACCACTGCCTAGCTCAAGTACTGTTGCCTATGCTCAATCGATTTATACAGCATTAGGCTCTCTTTCTAGTCATAACTATAATAATTGGTTTCCAAGTGCTACCGCTAGTTATAATATTACGAATGATTTAATAGCACGTGTTTCGGTATCCCAGACGATCGGTAGACCAGACTTTGGTCAGTTATATCCAAGTTTAACTACCCCTGATCCTACACAGCCTCCAAGTCCAACGGGTCAACAGATCACGTTTACAAATACAGGATTATTACCATGGGTATCACATAATTATGGTGCATCATTGGAGTACTATGCTCCAGATGCTACATGGAATGTAACGCTACGTGCTTATCGCCGTTTTGTTTCACATCCATGGAATCCTAACCAAGTAATTCCGCCTGCTCAGGCCTCTGCGCTCTTGGCTGAATATAATATTAATCAATCTGATTGGCCAAATACTTATGTTGTTACATCGATTAACGAACCTGGCGTAATCGTAACATCAGGATTTGAACTAAGCGGCAACTATAGCTTTGATAAGATTGCTCCTAACTGGGCTCGTGGGTTTGGACTACGTTATACTGCAACTCGAGCAACTCAAACAGGTGGTGGACCTGAAGCAGTTCAGTTCGTTGCCCAAAATCTAGCTCAAATACCTTGGAGCGCCGGTGCTGGTCTATCATACACCCGTTCACGGTTTCAGTTTATGATCAATGGCAAGTGGGATTCTACGCAACGTCTGAGCTATGATGATTATACTACGAACGGTGGAAGATATGATCCTTTAACTTACACATATTTACTGCCAACAGTTCATGTTGATATGGATTTAAGTATATATCTCACTCATGGTATTTCATTATTCATTAATGGTCGTGATATTAATAAGTACAAATATCAACTCCAGGTATACAGTCCTTCTACTCCACAGTATGCATATAATAATGAAAAAGATTATTTTCAGCCAGTGTGGACAGCAGGTATTAAAGCGAAGTTCTAATCACTTAGTTAACTTATATAGTTATCAAAGCCGCCTAAATAGGCGGCTTTTTTATTTTCATATTTATACTCGCTGTAAGTTATCCTAAAAGTAGCTTTAGTCTGTAAAACAACCTTAATACTAAGTATAAAAATATTATGCATTTTATGTATCGGCTATTTTTACTTTCAGTAATCTTCGTTGTAACGAATGTTCTTTCAAATGCAGCTGAGCAGAATTTGCCTCACCTATATATTTGCGGAGATTCAACGGCTGCTAAAAACAAATTACCAATTATTGGTTGGGGTGAAATGTTAAAGGACTATTTAGATACCTCACACGTACAGATTGAAAATCGTGCTCGGGGTGGTAGGAGTGCTCGTACCTTTATTACAGAGGGATTGTGGGAAGCGGTGCGTTCACAATTAAAACCTGAAGATGTTGTGATCATACAATTTGGTCATAACGATGGTTATAGTAAGATTAGTGCAGCACGTTACGATTTACCAGGCCTTGGGGATGAAACACAGCAAATCGAAGATCCCAAAACGAAAAAGCCGTTTGTTCTTCATACGTATGGGTATTATATGCGTACGATGATTTCAGAAGCTAAGGCTACCGGTGCGAAAGTTATTGTTTTAGGATCCGTGCCGCGTTGCAGCTGGAAGGATGGCAGAATTGTACGTGATGAAGCTCAACATGTTACATGGGCTAAAAATGTTGCAGCTCAGCAAACGGTTCTTTTTTGGGATGATAATGATGCTATCGCACGTATCTATGATAAGCTAGGAGCTGATAGGACAAAAAAACGTTATTTTCCCCAAGATAACACACACACTAATCCACTCGGGGCTAAGTTAAATGCTGCAGTGATAACTCTGGGTTTAGCTTCCCTTAATGAACCATCTTTTAAGAATTTTATAACTTCTGGATCTATAGCTAAAGCCAGGGCTGTCATTGAAGAAGCTCAAATTCTAAAAGACTAAACTGTATTGGTTAGTTTACTTGATTTTTACAGTCCACGTACCATCGGTTGTATTTAGTTCAGGATTATTACTTAAGGTTCCTGATATTTGCTTATCCACTAATGTGCCTAAAAGTTTAGTGGTACCATGAGTAGACTGTACATCCCAACTGATTAGAATAGTGATTTGATTATCCTTAATCGTAAGTTCTTCTGTTTTCGCATGAATAGGAATTCCTTCGTAATTAAAATTAACATCAGCTGTAGGCTGGCTATTGTTTAATTGTGTAATATTTAAGACTAGTTTCCCTGAGCCATCTTGTGATTTCCAACGTCCTTCGTAATGACCTACAAAAGGTGAGCTGACTTGACTAGTAAATGAAGCGCAAGCGGTGAGTAGTAGGAATATCAAGATACTAGGTAGGTTTTTCATAGGATAAAATCAAAATTAAAATCGAGCGCGTAATCGGTCAATGCGTCATTTAGTGTGCTCAGACGTATGAGTATTACAGTACCGTAAATATAAAATAAAGTCTATGGGATATAGATTGCGACACTGTAGGAGGGTTGTAACCTATTCTTATATAATTTCTTAACTTATTTTTCACTCATGAAATATACCATGCGTTTACTTTGTCTTCTAGTCATTGCCTTCTATGTTCATATAGCAGTTGCTCAGACAGCTCTCGTTAAATCAGATACTGCTAAACCTGTAGCTGCTAAAGTACGCGTTCCCCTTATGGAAGACTTTGGCAATCTAAAGTCTGGTTCAATATTGCCTAATTTTGATGTCCTGACTCTTGATGGTAAGAGTGCTCAATTTTATGATTATTCTAAAGGGAAAGTAACACTTTTTGCTCTATGGCCTGCAGCAGGTGGTCCTCCAGAAAAACTGCTTTTATCGTTGAATCAATTAGCAGCTAAGTATGGCTCAGCGAATGTTCAATTACTTGGAATAGGTGTTTATGGTACCAGGGAGAGTATGGTTGCTTGGAAGCAAAAGAATGAAGGTAAAGTTTCATTTCCTCTTGTTTTGGATCCATCGGGTAAATATCCGCCTGCTTCAAAGACACGTGATAAAATGACAGTAGATGAGCTAAAAGCTGAAAAAGCACGTTTTACAGAATTTTATAGTAAGACTATTGCTATGCGTTTAGGCGGTAGAATGCCGCCAGTTCCTACTTTAGTAGTAGTTGGATCTGACGGAAAGTTAGTCGGTTGGACATTAGGTATGTTACCAAATGTAAATGATGGTATCGGTAATTTATTATTAAGAGCTGGGGTTAAATTAGCCACAGAAGATATGCCTACCAAGGTCTATGCAGCAGAAGAAACAAAGGCTCCAGTTGTTAAAACAACGATGACACGCTTACTGCAGCCAGGAGATAAAGCTCCAGATTTTACTGTTATTGATATCGATAATCACCCTGTAAAACTATCAGACTATTTAGGGAAAGTCGTAATAGTTGATTTTTGGGCAACCTGGTGTGGTCCATGTTTAGCATCTATGCCCCATACGAACGAAGTAGCTAAGGTCTATAAGGATCAAGGTGTTGTTATCTTAGGATCTTGTACGAGTGATACGCGTGAAAATTTCGTAAAATGGATAAAAGCTAATCAGTCTAAATATCCTAATTTTATTTTCGCACATGATCCGATAGGTCGCTCAGCTGCCTCACTTGCTATGAAATTATATGGTGTATCTATGATACCTCAGCAATTTATTGTTGATAGAACGGGTATGATTGTTGGGCACTGTTCAGGATACCTTCCTGGTGAGGTACTACTAGAAGCTCAGCTCGCACGTGCTGGTGTCAAAGTAGATCCTGCAATTTTAGCAAAAGCTAAAATAGACCAACAAAAGAGAGATTTAGATCACTAAGCGATAGGTTGATATATAGCATTCTTGACCGCTATTAGGGCATTAGCGCATGATCTTGTGATATGCCCCAGCGCAATCCTGTTATACAGAGGCCTTGGTTTTGGAATACAATACAAGCCTTAGCTATTACTTGCGTAGGAATTTTTGTTTACCTGCCAACCTTGCACGGTGATTGGCTTTGGGATGATTCAGCAGAAATTACTGCAAATACCTTACTGCGTAATTGGCAGGGACTTTCGAAGATTTGGTTTTCAACAGCTACGCTCGATTATTTCCCACTTAAGAGTACCGTTCAATGGTTGATGTGGCAGTGGGCTGGGAATAGTCCTACTGTTTATCATGCGTTAAATATTAGTACCCATATAATTTCTGCCATTCTTATTTGGAGAATCTTGCTATTACTTGGGGTAAGGCATGGATGGTTGGGCGGTTTAATTTTTGTTATACATCCCTTAAATCAGGAGTCGGTAGGGTGGATATCTGAATTAAAGAATACGCTTTCTCTAACTTTTCTTTTATTGTGCTTTCGTGAAATTATCATCTTTGACTTAGCTTCGTTTAAACAAAGATCTAAGTATTTAATGGCACTAGTACTTTTTGCAGCAGCTATGCTTTGCAAGAGTTCTGTAGCTATGTTTCCCTTGGTGCTGCTATTATTTTTTTGGTACAGACGTGGTAAGCTTACTTACAAAGACGTAAAACTAAGTATTCCATTTTTTGTGGTATCTTTCGTTTTAGGAGTGGTCACGATTTGGTTTCAAATTAACAGAGCAATTTCAGGTATGATTTTGCCTCATGTGTCACTCTATTCTAAATTTTTACACGCACTTCAGATAGTATTCTTTTATATCTCAAAATCGATAGTATCAGTAAATCTATGCCCAATGTATCCTAGGTTAGAGGATACTAACTTTATTTTTTCTAATTATTTACCAGGTATTATATTTATTTTGGTCTTAATTGGATATAGTTTGAGATTTAGAAGTTATAACCGTGCAGTCTGCTTAGCACTAGGAAGCTTTGTATTAAACTGCATTCCAGTAATGGGTTTTATTCCCATGTCTTATTCCAAAATATCTGAAGTGGCTGATCATTTTGCTTATCTTCCTAATGTGAGTGTTATATGTATTGCAACTGCAGGATTAAGTTTAATCTATGAAGCGGCAGGTGCTTATCGCATAATTCAAAAGTTAGGTGCTCTAGCTCTTACACTAGTATTATTCTTGTGGATTAGTTCAGCACATAGCCGTGCTAAAATTTTTGAGAATGCTGAAAATTATTGGATTTATACTTTGGATTTAAATCCGAAGGCTTGGGGTGCTGATTATAACTTAGGGTGGTATTATACTTCAAAGCCTCAGCACTTAGCAGATGCTATTTACTGCTATAAAGAAGCGATAAAAATTAAGCCTGAATTTTTCGAGGCAGAAGAAAATTTAGCAGGTATTTTGGCATTAAACAGTGATGCATTTGATGAGAGCGAGATTCACTTTAGAAAAGCAATAGCAATGAAACCTAATAATGCCGAAGTATATAATAATTATGGTACTTTGCTTATGAATAGACCGAGTCGATTAAATGAAGCTGTAAAACAATTTGAAATAGCAATAAAGTTGAATCCTAGGTATGCGGAAGCGCACGATAATTTAGCAATCGCTTTTTCTTCATTTAATAATGGTGCTGAACAAGCACTTAGGGAAAGCGAAATTGCCGCCAAACTCGATCCAACCAATCCTAAGATACAGGGCAATTACGCAAATATGTTAGCCCGAGTTCCCGGTAGGATAGATGATGCTTTAATTCAATATCAATTAGCTCTTAATCTAAAACCTGATCTAGCGCAGACTCATTTTAACTACGCCAATAAACTTATGAGTATTCCTGGTCGTTTTGATGAGGGCGTTTCTCAGTATCTGGCTGCTATTAATCTAAAACCTGATTTTGCTGAAGCACATAACAATTTAGCTTTAAATCTAGCTTCAGTGCCTGGTCGAAAAGATGATGCAATTAAGCATTTTGAAGAAGCAATTCGCTTACGTCCGAACTACGCTGAAGCGCACTTTAACTATGCTGAATTTTTGGTTACTATTTCAGGTCGTACTAGGGATGCAATTACACACTACCTTATAGCCGTTGAATTGAGGCCTGATCATTATGAGTTGTATTATAAAATTGCTATTTTGTATGCGAATATAGGTAGGTATTCTGAGGCACTAGATGCTTTAACTGAATTAAGAAAAAGTGATCCACAATCAAGCGAGGCAAATGCACTTTATCAAAAAATTACAGATCTTATTAATACTAGGTGATTTTAGTAATTGGCTTTGATAGATAACAAGGTGCATACTTCTGAATTATTCTTTGTAACTGTTTTATTATGTCGCGAATAACTCTAGTTTTAATTTTACTTATACAGATTAATCTCATGGCTGCACCGAAATCGCATGAAGAGTTGCAATCAATTGTGGATAAAGCGGTATCTGAAACTATTAACCAGTTCCATAAGCCTGAACTAAAGGCGGATCAATTGGCAGTCACGGTAGTAAATCTTAACACAAATCCGTTAGTTCAAGCATCTGTACATGGTGATACACGATTTTATCCAGCAAGCGTTATTAAATTGTTTTACTTAGCTGCTACCCATCGTTGGTTGGAGGATAGAAAAATAGAGGATTCAGCTGAATTAAGACGTGCCATGCATGATATGATTGTAGATTCATCTAATGACGCTACGGGTTATATTGTTGATGTTTTATCTGGAACGACGGGAGGACCAGAGCTTCCCTTAAATGAATTAGAAGTCTGGAGTAGAAAGCGTGATGTAGTAACCCAGTATTACCAATCGCTTGGCTATGTTAATGTTAATGCAAATCGTAAGCCATGGGGTGATGGGCCATTTGGTAGAGAGTCTCAGGCTCAAAAAGTACATGCACCGCAAAATAATTATCTTTCTACCAATGATACCGCTAGATTGCTCTCTGATATAGCACTTCTTCGTTGTATCTCTAAAGAACGCTCAAAACAAATGTTGGAACTTTTGGATAGAGATGTTTACCGCAAGAATCATATTCCTAATTTTCAGGCTACTGCTTTTTCAGCTGGTGGCTTACCAGATGGAACTAAATTATGGTCAAAGGCGGGGTGGACGAGCAGTGTCAGACACGATGCTATTTTAATAGAATTACCTAATGCGGAGCGGTATATTATAGTTACTTTCACTGCAGGAAAAGAGCATGCAACTAATCGCGATATAATACCTTTCATGGTAAAACGAATTGTTACTGAATTAAATAAATGACATGTGTGTTATTAGCATGTATAAACATTATCTCTAGCCAATGACCGAAGGTGAATTTACAGATCAAGCAATTTGGTTTGAAACTGAAGTTCAACCTCATGGGCGTGCTTTGAGATCTTGGCTTTTAGTACGATTTCCTACACTTCCTGACGTAGATGATCTTGTACAAGAAAGTTTTACGCGAATTTTAAGAGTAAGAGTTAAAGGGCCTATTAGCTCCTCTAGGGCCCTTTTGTTTACTATTGCGCGCAATTTGGCTCTAGACGCTGTTAGGCGACAGAAAGTAATAAATTTTGAGCCGATTACGGAAGATACTCCCTCGTACGTCTTATTAGATGAAACAGATATTATTGAAACTATCAGCAAGCAACAGGAGCTAGAGCTTTTGACCCAAGTTATACAATCACTGCCTAGTCGATGTCGCCGAGTATTTACTCTGCGCACTGCCTACGGCATGACCCTCAATGAGATAGCGGAACAACTAGAGGTTTCGCTTAGTACAGTTGAGAAAGCTATGGCTCAGGGAACGCGTTTGTGCGCTCAGTATTTCGCTAAAAGACGTTAATTAGAAGCTACGACTATGCACTCTAACGATTCTTTTTCCGATAAATCCATGCAGCTAATTAATGAAGAGGCAGCTATGTGGTTATCAAAAAGAGATCGTGGGCTTACTGCTGAGGAGCAGGATTTATATTTGCAGTGGTTACATGCGGATGTTCGTCATTCAAAAGCTATGAAGCAGCACGCTGCTGTACTAGAGCGTATGATGCAGCTTTACACATGGCAGCCAGGGCAAAGTTCATCTCCTAATCCTGATTTATTTAAACCTAAATCAACGAGTCGTCGTTTTCTTTTACCTGTGGGTATAATTGCTGCAGCAGCAATTCTGATGATCGGTTTCTTAATATATCAAAGTAGAGGCACATTTAATCACTCACTTGAACCTAGTAAGAGTTACCTTAAATTAAATCAGGAAATGGTTTTATCTGATGGTTCACGAGTGCAATTAAAAGATGGTAGTAATGTTATTGTAAATTACACACCTGCTGAAAGACGCGTTCGTCTTACGGGCGGGGAGGCGCAGTTTAATGTATCAAAAGATCCATCTAGGCCTTTTTACGTAGAAGTTGCAGGCATTCAAGTCAGAGCCGTGGGTACTGCTTTTAATGTAAAACTTGATGACAGTGCCGTAGAAGTGCTTGTGACAGAAGGTAAGGTGAAAGTGCTTTCGCAGTCTCATTTGAATGTAGATAGTAAAATTTTAGTTCCTATGCTTGCTGCAGGTGAAAAAGCAGTCGTTGAGCTGGCTGACTTATCTAAGGCCTCGCATCCAGTAGTTACTCCTTTATCACAAGAAGAAGTAAACCAGCAGCTAGATTGGCAGGCTCCTAGACTTAATTTCCATGAAACAACACTAGCTGATGCTGTTGCAGAATTTAATCGTTTGAATGCTCATAAGCAGATCGTGATTGCGGACCCGTCTATAAACTCAATTAAGATTGGTGGTACATTCCGTTCTGATAACGTGGAAGGATTTGTTAGGTTATTAAACACAACTTTAGGCATTAGAGCCGATGTTTCACAAAAAGATAGGATTAGCTTAAGTCATTAGTCCGTAATGGCATATGTAACGCTATAAGTTGGTTTAGTAGCCTTATATATAAAACGTTATATTTAGGTAAAATGTTTACGGTTTATGGCTTGGAGTTCGTCTTAGTATTAGGACCGTTATTTATAGTCATACATAAAACAATACCTACACACCATGAGTAAACTATTCCGCTTTGGCGGTACAATCTGCTTATTAGCAGTATTAATCAGCGCTCTGTATGCTGCAGATGCTGCAATTAAGACCTACGACCTTCCCAGTGGAGATGCTGCAACAGTCCTCAAGCAGTTTTCAGAAGTTTCTGGAAGAGAGACTTTATTTGCTGCTGAAGTTGTTCGCGGGGTAACAACCCACGAGCTTAAAGGTGATTTCACAGCACAGGAAGCTATTGCGCGTTTATTATCTGGCACCGGTCTAAGTGTTGTTGTTGATGAAAAAACAGGAGCTTTTGCAATACGTTCAAATATTAAATCTGACAAAGTGAGCGAGAGTTCCTCTCAAGTTCCTGTAGAGAACGTTCCTACGCAGGATCAAAAAGCCGTAAAACTAAGGCAGTATGAGGTGCTAGGTACGCGTATCAGTCAGACTGATGTTCAAGGTCCTTCTCCAGTTTCAACCTATAGCTCAGAAATGATTGAATCTAGTGGGGCATTAACCTTGTCTGATTTCTTAGCTACAGTCCCTCAGACTTATGGTGGCATCAGTGTTGGTCGTAATAGTGCTCCAAATGATCTGAATTTAACTTTCGGTCAACGTAGCGAAACGACAATCCCATTGGCTCCTGCGGCTGGCTCAAGTCCAACGGCGGTGGCCCCTGGTCAAACGGGTGTTTCTGGTGTTGGTTTAAGAAGTCTTGGTGCGGCATCAACACTCGTGTTAGTTGATGGTCAACGTATGGCACAATCGCCAAGTGGTAATCGTGATACAGCTTCGGGCCAAGGTTTCGTTGATATCAATCTTATTCCTCTCGGCTTAATTGATCATGTTGAAATTATTACTGATGGCGCTTCAGCAATTTATGGATCAGATGCTGTTGCAGGTGTTATTAATATTGTTCTAAAGAAGAACTGGTCTGGAGCAGAGCTTAGTGGAAGTGTAAAAGATACTCAGCACGGTGGAGGCAATGAACGCCAATCAACCTTAGTCGTTGGATTCTCTGGTCTTAAGGGAAAATTTAACGGTACTGTGGCAGTTAACTATTATGAAAGAGATAGCTTAATGGCTTCTCAGCGTGATTTTTCAAGTAACCTTAACCATTCATCGATCATTAAGGGATATAACCCTACAACAGGCGCGCCTGTTTATGGTTATGATTTAAGAATACAATATGGCTATCCAGCGACGATTTATGCTGCTGGTGGATTTACTGCACTTCCTGGTGTTAGCTATGCTGTTACCCCTGCAGGTTTCGCATCTACACCAACGGTCAGTCAATTTATACCGAAAACCACAATTCCTCCAGGTCAGACTACGCTAAGCGGTCAGGGACAAAACGTTTTTAACGAAGCACCATATATTGAAATGGTACCTTGGTCCTCCCGTCATGGATTTACTACTAATTTTAATTATTCACTTTGGCATGATGTACAAATGTATGCATCTGCTGGAGCTACGGATGAACGTGGTATCGCAACAACAATGCTTCAATATGTAGCGCCAAGTACGCTATATGCAGTTCCTGCAGCGTATAATCCATTTAATCAGAGTGTTCAAATAGGTATGACATTCCCTACCTTTGGACCTCTTACACAACGTACACATTCACTTGATACAAACGCTACGGTAGGGATTAAAGGTAAGGTTGCATCAACATGGAAGTGGGATGGAAATCTGCGCTGGGATAGGCAGATTATGAATCAGATGAATCGTAATTTTAATACAGGTATGCTTACAGCAGACCTAGCAAATGGTACTTTTAATCCATTTATTGACGCTTATGCTCCAGGTGCACCAAGTTTTGCTGCGATATCTGAAGGTTTAGCAATATATCCTTATATTCAGTCAAGTTCTAGTCTTAAACAGGGCAGTTTCTCAGCAGATGGTGAATTGTTTAATTTACCTGCAGGTGCTGTAAAAATGGCATTTGGTGGAACACTTGAGCAAGACTACGACTTATATACATCAGTAGCGGTTAGTGCAGCTGCTACGCCTGTTTCAACAACTACAGTATATCAAACATTACAACGTATTGAGGCAGTATATGCTGAATTAAGTATTCCTGTTCTAGGTAAGGCAAATAATGTGCCGCTATTCTCACGTTTTGATTTGAATGCAGCTGGTCGTTATGAATACCAAGATTTAAATGTAGGAGGTAAGTCTGTACCAAAATATGGTTTTACATGGGCTCCTGTTGATTCACTTCTTTTTAGAGGTAGTATATCTGATGGTTGGAGACCACCATCTCCTACTGAAAATCGCGCAGTAACACAAATTATAGCTACATCAGGTGCTGATCCAGAGCGCGGTAATGTAGTATCACCATACAATCAAATACGTGGACCTAACCCTGATCTAAAAGCAGAAACATCAACGACTAAGTTCGTAGGACTAGTTTATAATCCTAAATTTGTGAAGGGTCTAAGTCTTAACGTTAATTGGTATAGCACAGTACAAAAAAATGCTATTCAGACTATTACTTCTGCTATTGTTTTAGCTAATCCAACATTATTCCCTAATGCGATTGTTCGTGCTGCACCTACTGCAGCCGATATAGCTGCTGGTCAACCTGGAGCACTAATTAGTGTTGCCAACTTTATGGAGAATTACGGATCGCTAAGAAACGATAGTGTAGACTACGGTGCAGAATATGAATTTCCTTGGAAGCGATTTGGTAACTGGAAGTTAAACGTTGATTCTTCTCATACGCTTAAAGCGATACGTGCTTTAACACCTGGGCAGCCAGTTATCGATGATATTGGCGATACATACGGTGGTCCAAAATGGAAGATTAACAGTGGATTATATTGGGGTAGCGGATCATGGAAAGCTTCTGTGCTATATAGCTATCTGAGCGGCTTTAATTCGAATTTATCTGATGTTAACTACCTTGCTTGGAATGAATCAACACCTGCTGTCTACAAAATAGACACTAATGTGGGTTATCGATTCAAGAATGGTGTTTGGCATGGTTATGCTAAAAATCTCCAAATTAATTTTGGTATTAGCAACTTGCTGGATAAAGCACCGCCTTTCTCAGATACGATTTATTCGTATGATCCTGCTTTGCATAGTGAATACGTATTTGGACGTACGTTCCAACTCTCGTTCAAATTACCGCTGTAATTTTAGTCGGTTAGTTTAACAATATTAAACCCCTAGCAGGTAATTCTGTTAGGGGTTTATTTTTTAAACCTATCTAGCTAATTGCATATCCAATAATTGGATATGGGGTGATAAATAATTATCTTTGACTGACTCGTTTTTCATTAAGTCTGTACTTAAGTATTTTTTATTATCATCACATAGAATCGTTGCGATAACTGCATTATTGCCTAACTCTTCGCTGAGTTTTAATGCAGCTAGTATATTTGCCCCAGAAGATATTCCTAAGCCTAGTCCAAAATCTCGTGATAATTTTTGTGCCATAAGTATGGCATCTCCATCTGGGATGGCATAAATTGGATCTAGATATTTTAAATCAAGTAGATCAGGGATAAATTCATCTGATATACCTTGAATTCTATGTTTACCTACTTTGTAGCCCGTTGAAAGAGTAGGTGACTCAGCTGGTTCAACAGGTACAATTTTAATATTCTTGTTAATTGATTTAAAATATTTACCTACTCCCATAACTGTTCCGCCAGTACCTACGCCAGCTACAAAGCCGTCTAGAGTTTTATTGTAACCCTTGAGGAGTTGTTGATGAATTTCTGGTGCTGTAGTTACAGCATGTGCTTCAGAGTTTAATTTATTAGAAAATTGTCTTGGTAGGAAAACATTAGGGTTATTCTTAGCATATGTCTCACAATGACTTATACTTCCTAGGAAGCCTCCTTGTTCTGGAGATATACTTATGACATTAGCGCCGAAGCCTTGTATCATTGATACACGTTCGCGGCTCATCCAATTTGGCATGTAGATATTTACGCTATGGCCTAAAAATCTTCCTAAAGCAGAAAAAGCAATACCTGTATTTCCACTAGTAGCTTCAGCAATCTCATAATGGGGCTTTATTAGTCCAGCTTTGAACGAATTCTCAAGTATGTGTAGTGCGATACGATCCTTAATACTGCCAGTGTAATTATAATACTCAGCTTTTGCGTATACTGTATATACCTTAGATTTATATTTAGCTGTAATTCCAAGTAAAGGAGTGTTGCCTATAAGGCCTCTAAGTGTATCGAACTTTTTAGAGTAAACGGAATGGTCTGTATTTTGAGTATTCATATTTCAAAACACATGGAAGATTACTCTAATTTTGAGTGATTTAAGCATGTAGTTATCTTAGTTTAACTATATGCTAGGTAAATATATTACTTAAATAAAATGTAGTAAGAAATATCTAGAAGAGCTTCTAAATTACTACCTCTTTTTATAATCATTTCTACTAAAGTATTTTTCTAGCCAGACATACGCGCATATAAAAAAATAACGACTACCCATTTCTTTAATTTTTAATTTAGGAGTCCCAAATTTTCTATTTCTCCAACTTATTGAAATCGCTTTCCAGTAATAGCCACGTACGATTGCCTTTAAGGGTATTTCTACAGTTAAGTTAAAATGGGGTGATAATAAGGGTTGGCAGCCATCAATGACTTCACGTCTATAAGCCTTAAAGGCATTTGTTGTGTCGTTATACTTGATGTTAAATACGACTTTAATTAAAATATTTACATATCTGTTAGCTGCTAATTTTAACTTGGGGTAACTTTTTAGATCACTACCTTGTATGAAACGACTGCCAACCAAGTTAATGGAGGTATTACTTATACAAATGGATTATATTTTGCATCGGTTAAAGCTAATTACTGGTGTAATGATCCTACTTCCATCTCGTCTTCACAGTTTGAATATAATCTAGCACGTACAACCTGTGATGTTTATTTTAGCTATAAGATTCTAAGAAATGTAAAGGTGTATGTAGATGGACGAAACGTACTCAATGCACAGTTACAGACATATATTTACCTTTTATATCTCATAAGCAGCTGGACACTCTTTAGCACTCAGAGGAATGTCGGTGTAAAGGCAGACTTCTGAGTAATAAAGAAAATATATTTAAAATCAAAGAACTCGGCCTAAAGCCGAGTTCTTTTTGTGTAGCTATGTAAAATATTAAATTTAATAGTTAAATATACATGAAGATAATAATCGTTTTAGTAGCATTAATTTTAGCAGGATCTAGCTACGGCGTTCCAATGAAAGATTATGTGGATCATGCTCCATTTAAAATGGGAAGGATTGAAGCTCCTGTATTCGCAGAAAAATATTTTTCTATTTTGGATTTTGGGGCTGTTGGTGATGGCACTACTTTAAATACAAAAGCAATTAATACTGCTATTGATGCTTGTGCGAAAGCTGGTGGTGGGCATGTCATTATACCTGCTGGAATATGGCTTACAGGACCTATAATATTACGTAGTAACGTCGACTTGCATACTGAGCGTGGTGCATTAGTTCAGTTTACAGCAGATCATAGTGCCTATCCTATTACGCAAAAAGGTAAACGTGGTTTTGGTGTAGTATCGCCAATTACAGGTTCTAATCTTAAAAATATTGGATTAACAGGGGAGGGTATTTTCGATGGTGCTGGTGAAACTTGGCGTCCTCTTAAGCGTGGTAAAGCAACGGATGCGCAGTGGAAGGCCTTATTAGCTAAAGGTGGTGTAACAAACAGTGATGGTTCTATTGGTTGGCCTACTAAGGCAGCTAGAGATGGAGCAGAATACATTGCTCGTTTATATAGAAATCAAAAAACAGTGAGTGAGTCAGATATAATACCCGCTCGTGATGCATTAAGACCAATATTATTTACGCTTTATGACTGCGAAAATGTTTTGATTGAAGACGTAACTATCAGAAATTCTCCAAACTTTGCTTTTGATCCTTCTCGTTGTAAAAATCTTATAGCAAGCCATGTAAATATTTTTAACGAATGGTGGGCGCAAAATGGAGATGGTATGGATATCTCGAGTTGTGAAGATGTTGTTCTTTACCGTTGTACAGTAAGTGCTGGGGATGATGGTATTTGTATGAAGTCAGCTGCCCATAACATTATTATTGCTGAGTGTACTGTATACCATGGCCATGGAGGTTTTGTTATTGGAAGTAATACAGATGGTGGGATGTCAAATGTTTGGGCAACTCAGTGTGATTTTATAGGTACGGATAAAGGTATTCGTGTAAAGAGCGCATTAGGCCGTGGAGGACTAGTTGATCATATATATGTCGATCATATTTATATGAAAGATATAACTGAAGAAGCTATCGGTTTTGATACGTATTATGATGACGCTTCCAATTCGCTAAAAAGTGTTGATAAAGATAAAATTCCTGAATTTACCGATTTTACGATTAAAGATATTTACTGTTTAGGAGCATCTGCTGCAGTTATGATAACTGGTCTGCCTGATCATCCTGTTCATAATATAGTTATAGAGAATGCGCAGATTACTTCACGCCGCGGAATTCACATAGAATGCGCAGAAAATATTACTTTTAAGAACGTAAAAATTCATACACCCGAGAAAAATCCACTTACCGAAAAATCAGTTAAAAATATAAATTTTGTACATTAGGGTACAAAATTTTATTGGTTTAGTGCTGTAACTGTGCTCGCTATGCTAAGAGGTTGGCCATTTTGGACATTAAACTTAATATATTTTAGTAAGATTTTATGTGTATATCCAATTCTCATACCTTCAGGTGCTTCAATAGAGATGTTTTCTAATACAACATCTTCTACAGGCATTTCTGGCAGTCCGAGTATTAAGCCTGCATCTCTTGTGCAGTTAATAGCATGGATATTACGGATGACGACATGCTTCCATTGTGGGGTTAACGCATTTACCGGTTCAGCGTTAACTTGGCCAATTCCTGATAAATCTACGGTTGTTCCTTCATAGTGGCTATTTATAGATATAGCTCGACCAACATGGTTCATAGTGAGGTCTTCGTAGATGATGTTTTCTGCATCTCCACCTCGGCCTCTCGATGATTTCAGTCTTACACCAGTCTCTGTTCCATTAAAGGTACAGCGTCTGACTTTGAAATTCATTACTCCACCTGCTGTGCCGCTTCCTATTGAACAACCGTGTCCATGGAAGAATGCACAGTCGGTAACAAGGATATCGCTTTCAAGCATTCCTCTACTGCCACCAGCTGCGATACAGTCGTCTCCTGTATCAATTTGGCAATGTGAGATTAAGACTCTTTGAGCTCCCTTAGGATCGATACCATCAGTATTTGGTGAATTTGAGGGATTTAGTATGCTAATACCCTCTACTGTTATATCGCTGGATTCGGAAATTCCAAAGTTAAGTCCTGGAGATCTAGTCAATGTTACACCTTCAACGCGTATACGTTTTGAGTGACTTACCATGAGCATGGATGGTCTTGGGGTTGTTCCATTGTATTGTTTGCCGGTGATAGGATCACGCATCGCGTTTGCAGCAGGCCACCATATCTGACCATTTCCATCTATAGTTCCTAATCCAGAAATGGAAACATCATGGGAATCGTAGATTAAAATTTGAGAACCTTTTCGATTTCTCGAAATCGGATATTCTTTAGGATTTGCAGAGAAGATAATTTTTGCTCCGGCTTCTAGGTGCAAATCAATATGACTGGGTAGTTCTATGGGACCTATAGAATAGTCTCCAGCTGGTATTATAAGCGTTCCGCCGCCTGATTTTGCAACTGCATGAATTGCTTTTTTGAAGGTATCAGTATTAATATTTTTCCCATCTTTAATATCTGCAAAGTCCTTAATATTAAATTTTCTTGATGGAATTTCAGGTTGAGCAGGATTAATATCACCTGAATCTGCACTACTGTAACTTGAAAGTGTTATAAATAGTATACTAGATAGAATTAAATAGGGTAGTTTCATAATAACTAATCCCTCGATACTAGTAGGCTTTAACTACAAGGCTAGAGTGAAGTGCCTAAGGCCTGCTAATTCTTTTCTTAACTCAGATCTAAAATCAGGATGAGCGATTGAGATTAATGCTTCGCCACGCTCTTTGAGTGTTTTTCCATGTAAATTTACTATACCGTATTCAGTAGCCACCCAGTGGATGTGTCCACGTGTTGTTACTACTCCAGCTCCAGGTGAGAGTTGATGTACTATACGAGATACTTTACCACCCATTGCAGTTGCGGGGAATGCTATGATTGGCTTACCCCCTTCTGAAAGAGCAGCGCCACGAATAAAGTCCATTTGTCCACCTATACCAGAGTATATACGGTGTCCTATTGAATCGGCACAGACTTGTCCCGTTAAGTCAATTTGTACTGCAGAATTTATAGCAACGACTTTAGGATTCTGACGAATGATTGAAGTATCGTTAGTCCAGTCGCATGGATAGAACGCAACAGAAGTGTTGTCGTTCACAAAATCGAATACTTTTTTAGAACCGTTTACAAAACTTGTAACAATTCTGCCTTTTCCGACATTTTTGAGTCGATTTGAAATAGCTCCAGCTTGTACTAAATCTACTACGCGATCGGAAAACATTTCAGTATGAATACCTAGATCCTTTTTATCCATTAAGCGTGTAAGAACCGCATCAGGAATCGCTCCTATGCCCATTTGAAGGGTAGAGCCATCTTCGATGATGTTTGCTACAACAGCGCCGATTTTTCCTTCGATTTCAGTTTCTGGTTCGCTTGGATGTTCATGTAGTGGACGATTGGTGCTAATAAATGCATGTACTTGGTTGAATGGAACAACATTGTTTCCATGAGTTCGTGGCATTTGCTCATTTATTTCGGCAATTATGAAACGCGCCTTCTCTGCTGCGGCTTTAGCTGCATCAGTCGAAGTGCCTAATGAGCAGTATCCATTGTTATCTGGTGGAGAAAGTTGTAGGAAAGCGTAATCTAACTTTATAGTTCCAGATAAAAATAGGTTCGGAATATCTGATAAGAATATCGGAATGAAGTCAGCTCTACCTTCCTCGATAGCTTTTCGTACTGGTGCTCCTGCAAAAAATGAAATCGAACGGAATTGTTTTTCTTTATCTTTATCTACAAAAGGAGCAGGTCCAGCGGTATGTAAATGGTAAAGTTTTACGTCTTCTAGGTCTGTTCTGTTAGTCAGTGCTTCGATAAGAGGAGTTGGTGTAGCAGCTGCACCATGTATAAATATGGTCTGATTGCTCTTAACTAACGAAGCTATGCTTTCAAGAGATGAGGCCTGTTGTTTTACTGAATTCCAAAAGGTTAAAGTGCGCATTAAAATCAGAGAATATTAATTTTTGTATAAAGTCATCTTTAGTTATCAAACTGAAGATGACGCTTAATAATTCTCTCATACTTAAGAGCTTAACTCTGCGCATTATTTGCTAAAGAAACACTGTAATTTTGCAAATCGCTTGTATTGTGAATAATAGAGACTTTATAGACTAAACTGTTATTTGCTTTGAAGCTATAGTTTTGAGCCATCACTTTTTGTTCCGCAAAGATAGACTTCTATGCCAAGTTCTTTAGCAAAGGCTGCTTTCGTATATAAGGCCAGATCTGCCTCAGTAGATGAATTTGCATAAGCAACTTGTATGTGGTTAGCTTTATGACGTGCCATCATTTGGTCGCGACTGGTTCCGTAAGTAATTGCATGCATAATTGGCCACTGCGGTGTGGTTTCATTCCAGCGCCTATTTGTTTCTTCCTCAGGAAGACTTATTACTTTAGCACGGCCTAAATCCATTTTTAGTTTATTATTTTCAATAAACACACGACTCCAAATGATCTCACCTGGTTTAGCTATACCTCTTAAAGTACCGCCACCTAATCTAAAATACATCGAAGGTTGTCTAAGAGAATCAGAGCCAGCCCATCCTCCAATATGGTGATCTGCTGGTGCGCTGCCAGATATTAAAAAGACCCAAACGTATTCATCTGTAGTGCCCGATTTATCATAATCTCCCCAGCGTAGATCGTGCAGTGTTGTAGCAACTGGTTGTTTTAAGGCAGTATGAACGCGATTAGTTAAGATACCATCTAGGCCTGAACATTCATCAACTTCATTGAAATGTACGATGGGCTTACCAGGTCTTATTAGTTTGCCGGCTTTTGTTTTTACAGGAGGTCTTTGAGTTGAATTAAGAGTGCCTTCTACTAGGTCAGATGCAGGTAGTAAGTCTTTTAAGCCTTGCTGGTATTGTATGCCAATACTTTCACAGCCAAATTCTTCAGCAATGCGGCATGCTGCTATGTATGTCTTACATTGCAGTATAACTTGTTTTTTAGTTAAGTCTTTAGCTTCGTTTTTGCCTAAGTGAAATCTTAGGCCTTTTTTTAAGTACCAATTATAAACTTCGTTTGCTTCTTTGTCGGTTACCTGAGTAGTTTCGTAATATAGCGCTGACTGCGAAAGTCTTTCTTTGTATACACCTGTTTGAAAGAGCAGTTCATCGGGAATTATAGCATTGTACATTCCCATACATCCTTCATCAAAAATTCCCATTATAGATTTATTCTTCACTAAATCAGCTGCAAGTTTCTGCGCGATCGCCGAAACTTTTTTGGGCACCTTAGCTTTTGATAATAATCTAACATGATTAGTTTTATGACTGTATTCGCCACTTTTTAACCAGGTTTTTAAGCCATTTAAAAAATAAGAATCATCAAAGTTGGTACTCCAAAGAGTGGAGTATTTTACTCCTGCTTTTGTAAGTGATCCATTAAGGTTTAACATTCCAACAAGTCCTGGCCATGTGCCCGACCAATTAGCGACGGTCAGTATAGGTGCGCGGTGGCTTATTAAACCATGCAGAATGTGATGAGAATACTGCCAAACTGATTCAGCTACTATAATTGGAAGGTCTTGATTTACTCGTGAAAATACTTCCATGCCTTGTTTCTGCGATCCGATAAAACCATGTTTCGATTTAGGATCATAAGCATGTACCCTAATTACTTTATAACCTAATTGATTAATAATTGAGCATAAGTTCTTTTCCATGGCTAATTGTGCCGGCCAGCACTTCATATTAGCTGATTGGCGTAAATCACCGTTAGCAATGAGTTGTACTATTTTTTTATTAGGCATTTTTACTTTAGTTTAAATTTAATTAGATTTTATCTAATTTTGATTTTTGTAATTATTTATAAATTTTGCGGGTGAAATACCGTGTATAGATTTAAACAATCTCGAGAAGTGGTAGGGGTCAGAGTAACCCATAGTCGCTGCCACTTCCTTAATTAACTTACCAGAGTGTAGCAATTCCTGTGCAGCTGATGACATCTTCTGTCTTAGTATATACTGATATGGACTTATACCGTGATATCGTTTGAATATTCGGCATAGACCAGAAACTTCAATTCCCAGGTGATTTGCTATAGACTGTAAGTTGTTTATGTCAGAAATATTTTCGTCTATCATCTTCTTACAATCGATGTATTTTTCCCTAGATAAGTCACGTAATCGATTAGACTTCGCAGCAGATGCACTAATTTTACTAAGCAAATAATACATTAAGTGGTTACAAATTGTTTTAGTATTTTGATTATGGTACTTTCCCTCTCGTCTAATCAGATCAAAGCAATCCACGACTTCTGCTTGTAGACCTATATTTCTACTTAATCCATAAATTGGTACAAATTTACGCATCAATTCTTTGGAACGCTTACCAGTAAAACAAGTAAAGTGCTTAATTAAACTTTGTCCTCCACTGATAGATCCAGTAATGCTAATTTCTTGTCCTGGACCATAGGTAAAAAGAGTTCCCGGTAGTATAGGTATAGGATCATCATTTCCGTAGCGTACAAAGCCATTACCCTTCTCTACATATTCAATTGTAATATAGGGGAATGTTTTTCTATTAATATTATAATTCTCTGAACAATATTCTTTTCCTCCAAATGCTATCAGCAGTGGATCCTTTATTTTGGGACGTAACTCTAGGAAATAATAATCCCCTTTAACATTAGAGGTTGCGATTAATCCATCCGTTTTAGGGGTTATACTAGCAGTTGTGGGATTCATCTTATTAACTGTATATTATATCCATCATTAATCTTATTCTATCCATGTGTAACAGGTACGCCATGTGATAATATTAAGCAGCACGTTAATAAGAAGTTATTTCTGATACCTCACTTTATTGGTATATTACAATAGTAAAATTATTGATTTGGACTGAAATTTATAAATACAACACCATATGTATTTAATTATTATCTATTGTCTTTAGTCATATGAAATTTAGTCTACGAAAAGTAAAAATAGGATAATTTGATCAGAGACTAAAAATACATAAGTGTATTTATTAAAATTTAACCCCAACTAAAATCCCCACCTATGAGAAATAAAAGTATATTTAATACACCTGATGGTAAAAATCATGCAGTAACCTTCTTTCTAATCGCATCGCTTTTTTTACTTTGGGGTTTCTGTAACGGTATGATTGATGTGATGGATAAGCATTTCCAACAGGAATTGCATCTTAGTTTGGCACAGTCTGCATGGGTTCAGTTCGCTCACTATTTAGGTTACTTCTTGATGGCTCTACCTGCTGGTACACTCGCTACAAGACTTGGATATAAAGGTGGTATAATCACTGGATTACTCCTCGTTGCTTTAGGCGGCTTCTGGTTTATACCTGCTACACATATCGCCTTGTTTTGGGCGTTTTTATTAGGTGTTTGTGTAATTGCATCAGGATTAACATTCCTTGAGACAATAGCTAATCCATATACAACTGTACTGGGTGATCCTGATTATGGTGCTACTCGTATAAATCTGGCTCAATCCTTTAATGGCATAGGATGGATATTTGGACCTATAGCAGGCGGTATGTTCTTTTATGCGAAAGATAATAACGGAAATTCAATCGGAAGTCAGACGCTCTGGTTGCCTTATACGGGTGTAGCAGTAGTTGTGGTTGTTTTAGCACTCATATTTTACTTTGTAGACGTACCTGATATTAAATTAAAAGATAAATATCAGTCGCAGGATTCTAATAATGAATCGACTGCATCTGTGTGGAATAATAAACATTTTGCTTATGGTGTTATCGCGCAGTTTTTTTATGTAGCTGCTCAAGCGGGGATTTTTAGTTTCTTTATAAATTACATGACATCACAGGTGCCTACTGTTCCAAAATCGTTGCAATTTACTTTTTTGAAGAGCTGGTTTGATGTATCAAAATCCGGAGCATTTTCTATAAGTGACCAAGGTGCTGCTAATTTAGCATCTTTTGGATTTATATTTTTCCTTTTAGGTCGTTTTTCGGGTGCTGCTATACTTAGAAAGATAGATGCCCATAGAGTACTAGGTTATTACAGTATTATTAATATTGTAATGAGTATGTTAGTATTCATGAAATTGGGTTGGATTTCATTCTGCGCTATATTTCTTAGCTATTTTTTTATGTCGATTATGTTTCCGACAATTTTCGCGCTCGCTATATATGGTTTAGGTAGCAGAGCTAAGAAGGCGTCTTCATATATCGTTATGGCTATTATGGGTGGCGCTATTTTACCTAAATTAATGGGTTATGTAGCAGATAAAACCGACATATCTCGTGGTTTTATTGTTCCAGTATTTTGCTTTGTATTTATAGCTTACTACGCATTTAGCTGGCCGAAGTTAAGTAATGCTGATTCTACAAAAGTTAGCTTATCCGAATCCTCTCATTAATTTAATATTTAGTAGAGGTGCATTAATAATCTCTTAATACAAAATAGAAATATTTATCTACTTTGTATGAATTATTTTCGTGTATTTTTAATATATAGAGGATCATCAACGAGATTATATTTAGTAGCATTTAGTTTTTATTTTTTGTCTCTAGTTACTGGAATACTAGCAAAAGATATTTCGATCGTAAATTTTCAGCCGACAAAAATGGCTGAAATCAATTGCGAAAGAGTAGGCTTATTTTATGGATCCAATGGTAAGTCTATAATAATAGCAGGTGGTTTTGATAGTAATACACATCAATTAATTCATAGTATCGACTTACTGAATTCAGATATTGCAGATAATAATAAATGGGAAAGTGTTCATTGGGCTGGAGCTCGTGCGTGGGGTGCGACTGTACAATTTGGTAATGATATAATTTTGATAGGTGGCGTTGATTCTAGCGGTAAAGTTTCTTCAGTGGTAACTCGTATTCATTTAAATGAATCCAATATAGAGGTGCATGAAATGGTATCCTTACCTTATCCAATCGCAGCATCTGGAGCAGCTGTTATTGGAAATACGCTATATGTTGTTTGCGGCTTGCGGTCTTTAGATGCTGATCATGCAGAAAATTCACTATGGGCTTTGGAACTAACAAGTTTAGACGCGAAATGGACTGAGTTAGAACATTTACCCAGTGTAGGTCGTTATATTCCTATTGTTGTAGCACAATACGATGAGTTGCTTGTATTAGGTGGTCGTAAAATTAGTAAAGACACAAAAGGCGTATATCTTTACAGGGCTTTAGATGAAAATTGGGTATATAGACCTAATCCACTTGAAAGTACTACGCTACGCGGTTGGCAACGCCGCACTAATACACCTTTTCATATGGCAGCTGGAGCTGCTGCACCAAGCGGGCAATCACAAGTTTTAGTATTAGGAAATGACTTATCTGAACTTGTCGATACTCCTTTTAAACTTGGAACGTGTCAGAACCCGTCTTTATCTTTTTACAACACAGTTACTGATAGTTGGATATCTACAAAAATATTAACACGAAATATTGATGCTCGAATCGTGAATGATTCTTCAGGAGGTTTTTTTGTTTTAGGCGGTAAGGGATCGAAAAATATAGGACATATAATTCCAGTAAGAACAGTACGTAATTTAGCATGGATCGATTATGCTGTAATCGGCGCATATTTTATATTCATGGCATTAATTGGGTTTCATTTCTCACAGAAACAAGAAACAAGCGCTGATTTTTCCCTTGGAAATAGAAAAGTAACTTGGTGGGCAGCGGGTATAAGTATGTTCGCAACCGGAGCTAGCGCCATAAGTTTCATGGCAATACCTGCTATGGCATTTTCAACCAACCTGGTTTGGATGTTACCATCGGTAATGTTTATCTTAGGATATTTTATTAATTCACGTTTTATATATCCTCTTTTGAGAAAATTAGAAATCACTTCAACTTATGAATATCTTGAAAGACGATTCAATAGAACACTTCGTTTAATTGCTAGTTTTCAACAAATACTTTTTCAGATTTTTGGTAAGGCTAGCGTAGTACTTGTTTTGCCTTCATTGGCTATTTCTGCAACAACAGGAATTAGTGTTTTTAGAAGCGTATTAATTATGGGCGCTTTAACAACAGTATATACTGCAATAGGTGGATTTAAGGCCGTTATATGGACAGAGGTTTTTCAAGGAGCTCTAAAGTTTTTAGCACCATTAATAATGATTATCGTGGCAATAAAAGCCATACCTGGTGGATTTGGTGAATTTATTCAAATTGGTAAAAAGTATCATAAGTTTGATCTAGCCTTAGTTACTTGGGATTTAGCCGTTCCAGCTTTTTGGCTTTTATTTATGAAAACATTACTTGAAGGTACGCTTCAGCATGCAGGTGATCAGCCTATAATTCAGCGTGTATTTTCAGCGCCACCTCATGAGGTTCGACGTGTGTCCGCTATGATGGCTACTTGTGCAATACTGATTTCCATTATTGTGAATATTATGGGGATAGTGATTTTTGCTTATTTTCATACTTTCCCTAATCAATTCGATCCAAGTGCACAAAATGATCAAATAGTGCCCTTATTTGCTGTCCAAGCTATGCCTGTAGGTGTTGCAGGTATGATTATAGCTGCAATATTTGCATCAGCAATGGCAACGGTAGCAGGTAGTATGAATAGCGTAGCTACAATTTTTACTGAGGATTTTTATAAAAAGATTAAGCCTTACTCTACTGATGCAGAAAGGCTTAAAGTGCTTAAAACGGCTTGTTATTTGGCTGGTATTATTGCTACAGCAATGGCTCTTGTTCTTGCTGCACAGAGTTTTAAATCAATGTTAGCTACATGGAACCAGATACAAGCTTTATTGGGAGGAGGAGTAGTGGGTGTTTACTCATTGGGTATGTTTACTAAAAGATCAAATGGTGTCGGTGCTATTTGCGGTGCAATAATTAGCATAATTATCACTTTATTAGTTAAAACGTACACATCATTACACTGGGGATTTTACACTCCAGTAGCCATAGGCTCTTGTATGCTATCGGGCTACTTAATCAGTCTGGTTTTTCCTGATTCAAAAGATAGAGACCTAACTGGACTTACTGTTTTTACGACTAGAGTTGATTGATCTAAGCGTTTGGCCTTCATTCCAGTCGCCTAGCACCAATTCAAATTTCGGATATTTGGGTGAAGTAAGATCATGAAGTAAAACACGACCTATTAGCATTTCAATAGCAGTTGTACCCATTCTAGCATGATCTTGGCAGATTCCTGAATAATGTGACTGATCTGGATTTTTATCTAGAAGTGCAATTCCTATATCTCTAGGTATTTTAAAACGTTGTGATTTTAGCCACTGCTCAACATTTGATATGTATTCTGATGATTGATGCATAACTATGACATCAGGTCTGTGTATTTTAAACCAATTCTCGAATTGTTCTAAATTCCAATTATCTGCTCTTAGAATTGGAAGGTATGAGGGAGCAAATATTCTTTCTTGAGCGCTTAGATAGCTAGCCGAATACGTATAATTAGTGCGTTTATCTCCATGGATCAAAATCGACAAGCCTGGTCTTTTGTACCCACGTAATCTTAATTGCTCAAATAGAATGCTGGCATCTGCCTCAAAGTGGCTTATAACTCGATGTAGTCGGCTTGGAATACTTGCTGCGAAAGTGACTACAGCAAATTGCATAAGTTCTGAAGGAAACTCCTCAGTTGGATTAAGACTTCCTAGTGATAAAATTCCTTGAATGCCTCTTGTTTCAAAAATATTTCTTAGCCTAGACGGAGTCATGCCAGGTTTTTTTAACCAAAAATACTCAAGTCTGTAACCATGGCTCTTAGCTACATCTATAGCAGATTGCATAACTGATTTAAGATATGGCCGGTTATTCCATGGCTCTTCCTCTGGATAAAGTGAAATAGCTGCTAGAGTAGCTTTATAAGTGGGAGATGATGAACGTCTGACTTCATCCATAAGCTCTGCTAAACGTGCATTTGGCACGTAACCAGATTCTTTAGCAACTTTCTGAACTTTAAGTTTAACTTCTTTAGAAACTCTTGGGCTATCTTTAAGTGCCAATGAAACTGCTGTAGCAGATAATCCTAGTTTTTTAGCTATTGAGCGTACACTCATGGTTTTATATATTCACGTTGCTCGATTAGTTTAAAACAACTCAGTAATTACTTATATCTATATATCATTTATTAAAATTATTATTACTAAATAATATTTTAAGGTATTTTAACATTAACTGAACGTCCATATATAGTTAGAAGATGATGCATTCCTTTAACTCTAACTTCATAGGTGTGATTACTTAAAAAAATAGGTGTTTCTAGACTGAATTCACCAATATTGGTCTTTTCCTGTATAGATAATGAATTCCAGTTTCCTGATCTTTCATTTGTATCTAGTCCAGTAATATCTCGATATTCGAAAGTTACGGGAAGATTTTTAGTATCACCAAGGTTATATATAGTACCTATAAGTTTAACCTTTCGTGTACTAGAATTATAGACAACTTTAATAGTATCGATTTTTGGAGGCACCAGAGCTGGTTTTACATGGGTGATTTTAATTACAATCGGATTAGGCCAATTTCTTGAATCGTCATAGCGTTGTACATGCATTGCATGAATATGTAATCCATCGTTAGACTCATACCATGAAGTTTTTGGTGTTATATCAGAGTGGTATTCATACGTTTTATCATTTTGCCCTAAAATTGATATTTGAGTCTCTGGGGTTATTCTTACTGACTTCAGTATGAAGTCATTCCATTCACCATCTGGCCATGGTTTATTTCTTTCTACAATAGCATAAAGAGTATCGCTATCTTTGGTCTTAGTGAACCAAACGTCTTGTTCATTAGTTATGATCCAAGGTCGTACATTATAAATACATTCATGGTTAACAAACATCCATAGGGCAATTTCTCTGAGTCTTTGCTCTTGTTCGATTGCTAATTCTCCATCAGGTTTAGGGCCGATATTTAAAAGAAGATTTCCACCTTTAGCGCGTGTTTCAATTAAGAGTGAAATACAGTCTCTAGCTGATTTGTAGTTTTCTAGTGTAGGCTGATATTGCCATGCTCTGCCCATTGTAATACATGATTCCCAAGGTCCATCTATTGGTACTCCTGGTATATTCTGCTCAGGAGTAGGTATAGCACCACGCGTTACAACTATATTAGGTTGTAGTTTCCATGCTAAATCTCGTAGTCCTTGTGCTTCACCGTCAAAAAATATCAAATCGATATCTCCATAATGAGTCAGTAGTTCCTGTATTTGGTTCTGATCATGTTTCAATAGTCCAGGATTCCGAGAAGGTTGTACTGATTGTACTCCGCGTTGGATTTCTATGTTATTATATCGAAGCCACCAGAAATCGTCCGGTGAGTGATATAATCCAATACTTATACCTTGATTTCGAAATGCTGAAATAACTTCTGAAGTTATATCGCGTTTAAATGGGGTATTCATGACATTAAAATCTGTTGTATGTGTATCCCACATGCAAAAGCCAGAATGATGTTTAGCTGTAAAAACGACATAACGAAATCCTGCTAAATGAGCTAAGGTTGCCCATGCTTGTGGATTAAATTTGTAGGGATTAAAGCTTTTAGGTAATTCATCATAAAAGCTTTTTTGGTAATCTTCAGATGAACCTACTAAAGAATGACTTATTACAGTTCCTAATTGGCTATCAACGCTCCAATGTATAAATAATCCAAATCCTTGGTCACGAAACCATTCTAAGCGTGCTTTTTTATTTAGTGAGCCATTAAATCCATCCTGAACATTGTCGGCTATGCAATTTATAGAGGCTATAAATAATAATAGACATAGAATTATTGCTCTTATGAATTTTTTTTTGATCATAAATGTAGTAAGTGCCAATTACGGAAAATACCCAGTAATATATTACTAAGAATATAACTAATTTAATAGTAATCTCTAAAGCAATTGAACTTTACGGTAGCCTTTTGCTAATAATTTCTGTTTCGAAATCAAACTGTTGGTTATTGACCACAATATTTGAAACTTTGAGATCTTTAACGTCATCAGTGAATATCACAGGACGTGAGTCCGCTTTTACTGTATTTAATGAAGTGTCTTTAAGTGTTAACCCTTTTACATGTCTTAAAAAGAATGCCCATGAAGGCAGGGGATGAAACATTGGGAATTCAGGGTATTCGTTTTCCTGCTCAGGAACGTTATAAAAACTTCGTTCAAAGCTGAGCTCATTCCCTGGAAAAATAACATTTAAATTTTCGAAAATTACATTTTCAATGCTATGTCCTGGTATTCCGGTTACGATAATTCCAGCTTTTCTGGGATATTTTCCATATAAATAGTAACCTTCTTCGACAACACGTATACTAATATTACGTAATAAAATATTCTTTAATGTTCCTGCTACTCTTACTTGTTGATTTTTATAGTATGTACGTGAACGTGATCCTAGTCGTATAAATATTGGACCAGAAACATTTTCCATCGAAATATTTTCTATTGATACATTTTCAAGACGGCATCCGTCTGTGCTTATAATTTTTACTCCCCCTCCAAATGTATCACGTATTTTAATGTCATGAAAAGAAATGTTTCGTATGTCTCCATAAGTTTCGGTCCCAATTTTTAATGCTCCCCAAATGCTTTTTAGTATACATGAGTAAACTCTTATATTTTCACAAATTTTTGAGTCTGTCGATTTTACACAAATCGCGTCATCACTTGTATCTATGTCGCAATTACTAATTTCAATATTATTGCAAGAATCTATATCTATACCGTCATTATTACTATTTGCATGACTATAAATATTTATTCCATTAATTCGGGCATTCTCAGTGCCAAGTAAATGTACGACCCATGCAGCAGAATTTTTTAAACTAATATTCTGCAAGCAAATGTCATAGCAATTAATATATCTGATTAGAAAAGGACGATTATCTTCATCATATTTAAATGAGCTACCATTTCCATCGATTGTTCCAGCTCCAGTTATCGATGAGGACTTAATATTTTTAGCATAGATTAGGCATTTTCCTCGTGTATGACCGACAGCATCTATGAATGTATCGTCAATTTCAGGATAATCACAAAGATTTTTACTGCCAATTAAATAGGATTCGAATTCTAGATGTAGATTAACATTACTGCGTAAATAGAGAGTACTAGTATAATATTTACCTTTGGGTATAACTACAGTTCCACCTCCCTTACTATGGCAGGTATCTATGGCAACCTGTATTACGCCGGTTTGTAGAATTTCGAGATTCGGTTTAGCGCCGAAATCGGTTATATTAAACATGAAGATTGAAATTTAAATCTTACCTATTTTATTAAATCTAACTTCTAAGATATATTTCTTATAGTATTCTTAAAATAATAATTAGTTTTAGTATATGGCATTATTACAGGTGGGCTAATATTTTATCGTATATCTGTAACAATAAGATTGGTACTTTCGAAATCTATAAAATACATGTTTTCTTAACTTTGCGGTCGATAGTAAAGTTGACGTAAACCTATTATCATACCATTGCACTTTAATTATCTGGAAAGCTTAGGTTATGATTTGTAGAGTTTTTAACCTTAAGTTTAATTATTATTATGAAATATGAAGCAGGTACTTTAGCTGTATTTAAAGTCCTGATTATTTTATTATTTAATTTTTATTCAGTAGGTAAGTCTTCGGGTAAAGATTTTTATGTAACAGCAGATTCTAGCCAAAAAGGAATAGGGACGCTGGATTCACCATTTAATTCACTAATTGATGCTCAAAAATCTGTTCGTGAGATGAGAATGAGATCTCCAAATGAGCCAATTTCCGTCTGGTTGCTGCCGGGAGTATATAAATTGTCTGATTCTTTCGTATTTACATCTGCTGATAGTGGAACTTTTGAAGCACCTATAGTTTGGAAATCATTAAAGCCTGGATTAGCTAAATTATCAGGGGCGTTACCTGTTGATTCATCTCTATTAAAAGAAGTAAGTGATATTGATATAATAAGTAGACTCAATGTCCATGCTATCGGCCATATTAAAGAATTAGATTTAAATCTTATTGGTTTAAAAGGAATTCAACGTTTCCCTGATCGATTTTCTTCTATAACTGGGTTTCTTAATTTATTTTATGGTGGAGAAATGATGAGTTTATCTCGCTGGCCAAATAAGGATCAAGGTTATGATAGTTTTGATCGAGTACTAGATAGTGGTAGTCTACATGCTAATGATTCACATGGCGCAACAGTTATATATCATGGGGATAGACCTGAACGATGGATTAAATCTTTATTAGAGGAGGGTGTTTGGTTACGAGGATTTTGGCGAGTACCCTGGGTTATAGAAGGGCTACGTGTTAAGTCTATAGATACAACTAATCATTCTATTACTTTTACTAAGTCTACTGCGGGTGGGGTAGGATCTAAATATTCAAAAGCGGTAAACGGTAACAGAATTGGGAGTAAAGTAGATAAATGGTATGCACTAAATTTAATTGAGGAAATTGATCAACCTGGAGAATGGGCTGTAAGTTTTAAAAGGAATAAACTTTATTTTTGGCCGCCTAAAAATGATCGAAATCAAGGAATGCTAATTTCTTCAAAACAGTTTCCTTTAATTCTTATTGATCATGCTATGTATATTAATTTTGAAGGTATAGTTTTTGAGCAAACATTAGGTGATGGCATTGATATTATTGAAGGAAAGAATATTACGATTGGGGGATGTAAAATTAGAGATGTGGATTTAAGTGGTGTTAATATTAAAGGTGGCTCACATCATAGCGTAGTTAGTTGTGAGATATTTAATACTGGCCAGTATGGAATCGATTTTACTGGTGGGAATCGAACTTACTTAACTCCAGGTTTACACGAAATAGATAATAATAATATTCATGATATTGGTCTTTCTGGTCCCTATCCAGCTATAAGGGCAGGAGAGGGAACAATGTCTGAAGTGGTAGGAAATCATATTACACATAATCGAATTCATGACTGCCCAAATGCAGGTATAAGATATTCAGGAAATGATAATATAATTGAATATAATGAAGTATACCGCGTTGGTATGGATTCGGGCGATTTAGGTGCTTTTTATACGAATAGCGGATGGACTAGTCAGGGTAATATTTTAAGATATAATCTTGTGCATCATTCAAATAATGCGCAGGGATTTTATTTAGATGATGGGGACTGTGGTGATACGATCACACATAATATAGTTATTGGTGCTAGTTCTGGTGTTTTTATCGGTGGTGGGAGTGATATTATCGTAGACAAGAATATTCTTATAAACTGCGATCGTGCTATACATATTGATGCACGTGGTAAATCACGTGGTTATAATTTAAAAAATAAAAGACTTTCATACGATCTGTATTCAGTACCTTTCACCAAATCTCCCTGGTCAGAAAAGTATCCGCATTTAGCCGAAATTGAATCTCGTGATACAAGTGTACCAAATGATGTGTATATTCAGGACAACTATGCTTTAAATTGTAAGGTTGGAATTCGAAAAAGTGCACCTTTAAGTGACCTTAACGGTGTGCATTTTGGGAGTATTTACGTAACATCATATGTTTTTTCTAAAAACTTTTATAAATTAGATTTTAATTCTAATAACTTGGGAGAATCTAAAATAATAAAGTTGGCTTTTCTTGATATACCTTGGCAAAAAATCGGATTACACGAAGATGAATTTATTCATATAGTGCCTGATCGTGATTGGGAGGTTTTGGATTCTGCTTTAGAAAAGAAACCCGTGTTTGATTCTCAAATTGATGTTAATGCATCTAATCACATTTAAATATATGAAGTGCAAAATTGTATATCCATTAATTGTTATAATTTTATGTATGGCTGATGATGCTATTGCATCGTTAACTGTTAATGGAGTTTTTTCAGACAATATGGTACTTCAGCGCGATGTACGTTTTCCTGTTTGGGGTAATACTGATGCGAATAATATTATTACAGTATCTTTTGGTGGGCAGAAACATTCTGCAAAAGCAGACACAAATGGCCGTTGGGTAGTTTATTTTAATCCTATAAATACAGAGTCGAGATCTTCTGACTTAGTGGTAATAGATAATGTTACAAAAAAAATATTTCATAATGTCGTTGTAGGTGAGGTATGGCTTGCTGGTGGGCAATCAAATATGGGTTATCCTTTGTTTGCTGCCCATAATGCTAAAGATATCATTCCTAAAGCGAATGATCCATTATTGCGTTTACTAGCTGTTCCCCTCAGGACTTCAGTAGAGATCGAGGATTCAATTAACGGCGCATATTGGAAGTTATGCACGCCTGATAGTGCTAAGAATTTTTCTGCAGTAGCATATTTTTTTGCTAAAGAGTTAAGGGCTAAACTTGGGTGTCCAGTAGGGGTTATATCAGCTGCATGGGGTGGAACCCCTATTGAAACATGGATTAGTTTGGATGGACTTAGGCAATCTCCCGAGTTTGATAAAACACTTAAAGATTATTATCAGGCTATTGATAAGCATCAATACGTGTTAAAAAATCCATTACTTGAATCTAATTATCAGGCTTCACTCATAAAATGGAAAAAAGAAGTACAGCCTTTATATGATATGGCCATGAAGTCTTATAATGCTGATAAAGATGCAGGTAGGAACGTTGAGAAAAAACCTGAACCGGCATGGCCCGAGCCTCAAAATCCCGATCCTACAGGTATGCCTTCACCATCAAAACGTCCTCAAGTACCAACGATAAGTTTTAATGGTATGATCGCTCCATTGGCACCGTACGCAGTTCGAGGAATTATATGGTATCAGGGTGAAGCAAATGGTGCCGCTGGAATTGAATACCGCAAATTATTTCCTCGCCTAATTCAGAGTTGGAGGAATTTTTGGCACAACGAAATGCCTTTTTTATATGTTCAATTACCAGCTTGTTATGAAGATCCAGTACCTGTTGCGATAAAAGGTTGGCCTTGGCTAAGGGAAGCTCAAGCTATGACTGAAACGCAATCGCATGTTAGTATGGCAGTTGCTATTGATTTAGGTGATCCTAACAATGTCCATCCGACTGATAAATATGATGTAGCTCACAGATTAGCTCTTCTTGCTCGTCATGATGTTTATGGTGAAGCTTCACTTGTTGCATCAGGTCCAAAATATTGTGATTTTAAGATTGTTGGGAACACAATCCGTGTACGTTTTAATGATATCGGAACTGGGTTGATGGCAGGTCAAGCTCCTTGGAGAGCGCGAGGTGTAGAGCCATTGCCTCTGGATCACTTAGTTGGTTTTTTTATAGCCGGGAGTGATCATATTTGGAAGCCAGCCAATGCAGTTATTGATAATGACTGTGTTTTAGTAAGTAGTGAATCAGTTTCTTCACCAGTAGCAGTAAGGTATGCGTGGGCTAATTCACCAAGATGTAATCTATATAATAAGGAAGGACTTCCTACTGCACCATTCAGGACTGATAGATGGGATAAGTGAATTCCAGAATTTAATTCAAGAAATTATGGTCAGTTGTGATATAAAATGACTGATTAATAATTTTAGCAGTTTGGACTTTAGGCTCTATTGATCGTCCCCATTGCCACGCAGATATTGTTACTTTTATTGGATAATGTGAGCGTGGGGGTATAGGTGTAAATATTACTTGGTTGTTTTTTATAATAGCTGGACCAGCAACAATAAAAAACTGCACTGGCATATTTGAATCACTATGTGCATGTAGTGATATAGGTCCTATTCCGTCTACATAAGTAGGCAAAGTATCAAAACTAATATGCTGCTGCATACCTTCGGTGTTTATCTTAAGATTAATATAACCTGGTTCTGCAATATATCGAATAGTATCAGTTCCTTCGTTCCTAAGAGCCACGCATATTGGGCTATTAAGCCAAGTACGATCTAGTGCTATTTTAAAGTTCGCATTGCCTATCGGCACTATGGGTCCACATATCCATTCAACTGTCGGTTTATTTTTGGGTATGTTAAGTTTTTCGCCGGCGTTTATGAAGTTTTTAGGAATTTTATCTAAAAAGGTACTATTTATTTTAAAAGTAATTCCATCATCCTCGATTTGAATCGGTACTGGGTTTGTTACTCCTCTGAAAAGCATTAAGGCAGGGTTTCCAGAAGAATCTGTATATGCAGGTAATTGAGTCTCTGCGTTCCAGTTTATGTTAGCAGCAGAATATGCTTGTTGAGCTAAAGATTTATTAAAAAACCAAGGTAATGATTTATCTATATTTGATGTATTTACATACTGATGAGCTGATATTGGTGTCTTATTAGGTAATGGCAGTCCAGTTACGTATCCTGCATTATAATTGATAGGTAGTAGTTTATCTGAATCAACGGAAAGTCTTATCTTAGCAACAGCATCGATATAATCTGCAAAATATACGGCCATCCATTCAGGGCAGTCAAAGTGCCCGCTTCCTCCATCTATAAGCAGGCTTATTGGCCATTTCGGATTAATTTTATGTTCCTTAATGATCGATTCGTAAAATGAAATATCTTTCCAGTGTTTTCGTATATCGATCTTATCTTGATCCCACTCTTGTGCGGTGCCGACAGCAACCAGTATGGGTGTAGTGCGATTTTTACAAAAGTAATGCGCATTTTTTACGTATATACCTGCAATACAGCGATCGGGTGCTCCATCAAGTAATTGATCTACCATTAGCAAATGCCCAGATTCTCCTATAGGTAGCCATGGAACTGTTGATAATTCAGAATAGCCAGTTTGCTCAGCTAGATGATCAAGTAATTGTTGTAGATATTTTACTGATTTTACAGGATCTTTATTTTGAGTACTGAAAAAAGATGGCACGCACCAAAGAATGCCTAAATTGTTATCTATACATATTTTTCTAATAGCGGAATGTCCTACTAAGGTGTGTTCCGTTACGTTACGGCATAATATCAGCAGTCCTTTTAGGCGAGTACAGTTCTCAGGTATCCATAAATAAGCTGCTGTATTTACCTTTAGATTTGTATCATAAGTAAAAGAGTCCTCATAAGAAAATTGGAATACTTGATTCTCAGGACTTCTGAGTGCCTCTATATTTGCGGTACAAAAGAGAGAACTTAAAATACATAGTATGGTATATAAGAGAGCGTTTTTCATATAACCATTTTGAGTTCTTTATAATATAGAGTACTTATTTTTTAAGTTAACGCTATCTCACACTATAAGTATCTATGTCTCTAAGACTAGTATCTATAAGACGATGTTTACGTAAACTTTCGACGTTCTTTGATGTATAAAGCTTGGGCGTATGATGATGTAGTTAAAGTTTTTCTTACCCTGTCTCATAAAGCTTAAACCCCGTTAAACCATGTTAAGAACTAAAGGTGTCGTATTTGCTATATTCACTGTAAGCTTAAGTGTGTTTTCTTACGCACAAGTAGCTCAACAACAAAGTTCAACTATATCCTCAGATAGCACTCAGTCTAATAAAGCTGATGGTATTGTTACTTTGGATCCATTTACAGTAGCGCCAGAGAGTGATCCGCAACGTGCGGCAAATACCTCTGCTATTACGGCTTACTCTGCTCCTATCAAAGAGCTACCTGTGCAGGTTCAGGTTTTTACACCTGAGTTTATGGAGTCTGTTGGTGCAACGGATTTATATGGCGCATTGCAATATGCTGCAGGCACTATGGTTATTCCTAACACCGAGAGCAGCTTATCGAATCCATTTAGTGCTATTGGTGTTGTCCAACCAAACGTTAGTATACGTGGACAGGCAGCAACAGGTGCCTCCAATGTTATTAAAGATGGATTTAAAGAAATATTAATTACAGACATCGCTTTTATTTCACGTGTTGATTTACTAGAGGGGCCTGCAGGTGCTTTATATGGTGAAGGTAATTTAGGTGGAGCAGTAGCGTACTCTGGTCCGCAACCTCCCAAAGTTAATACAACTTCATTTACTCAGGCCATTGGTAGTTTTGGATTTAGACGCTCGGTTTTATCTATCGGTGGTCCTATCACAAAAGATGGAAAATTAAGCTATATTTTACCTATTTCCTACCAACAGGGGGGTGTATCAGAAATGTGGGGATTCGATCAGCGAATCGCTACAAATCCAACATTTGTATATAAGCCTAGATCAGATACTACATTCCGCGTTTCCTACCAGTATGGTGATACAGATCATTCTTTCACTGATTCGGGTTTTGGTATGAATAACGATTCAGCTGCGTACGGTGTAAGTCCATCAAATCGTGTATTAACAAGTGCAACTAATTATATACTTCCATCTCCAAATTTAAGAACTTTTAGATGGTCTGGACCTGATACTTTTGCTCGTCAAAGAGCTTGGTCGTACGAGTTATCTTTTACTAAAGAATTTTCTCCTGATTTATATTTTTACACTGGATATAACTATGAAGAGTATCATCGCAAAAGTAGGGGCTATACTATAAGTTTACAGACAGGAACGAATGGCACTGGTGCAAATGGAATGGCAGCAGTAGCTGCTGATCCTGCATACAAGGCGCTCTTAAGAAGTGATGGTGCTGTAGTTAGGTATTTTCCAAATGAGTACTACGGTGATGGATATGAAATTCAGCCAGCTTGGATATCTAACCTATATTATCACAAAAAATTGAGTTTTGTTGATGCAAGTATAGTGACTGGTGCATATTATTCAGCATACGAGCAAAGTCAGGACAAAGGGCGTATTAGGTATATGACAAGCGATTCTTCGTCTTTATCCCAAGACCTCAACGGAATAACAAATGCAACTGATATCAATGGTAATACAGTAAGTATTGGGCCAAGAATTTCAGAGCAACAAGCTTTAGCATGGTATAGGTCCCCACAGGATTATACGAGCGTTTACCATTGGAGCAGCTTTGGTGGTATGCCAGCAACTCCTTATCCTGATTATGTGATTTCAAAATATTTCGATAAGAATATTTATCTTAATACGATCACTAAATGGCTAAAAAATAAGTTAATAGCTAATATTGGATTGTTATATATACGAGACGACAGAACGAGCAGGGTTTACCGTTCTTCTTCGGATCCTTATGGTCCTAATGGTTCACAAATATTACCATCAGATCCTGATTTTAACGGATTTAATACCAATCCATATGCAGTTTTTCCTGCTAACGCTCATCTACTTAATGGTACATTAGTGGCAGGTAGACTAGTTCCAGTAGGGGCAGCCACTCCATACTACACAACAAGTGCAACAGCTATTTCTTATGCAGGAAATAATCAGTTTAATGATTCTGCATCATTTAATACACGTCCAAAACCGATGAAGGAGGCATCTCCATCATTATCATTATCATACATGATAACTGACGATCTTAACGTATATTTAAATGGTTCTTCAGCAATGGATCCAGGACCTACTTACTCAGGCAGAGACGGTAATGGTGTGCCGATAGATGCTCCTATTTATAAAAATACTGAAACAGGACTTAAATATGAAGCTTGGCATGATAGAGTATGGTTTCTGGCCGATGCTTATAGAACGACTTCAAATAATTATGAGAGTAGTGTAGCTTGGGCATTTAATAACACCAACACTACGGGATTTAGTGCTTATATACCTGAAACTCTGCGTGTTCAAGGTATGGACTATTCATTGGATATGAAAGTCACTGATAGTTTACGTGTTTTCCCTAGTTGGTCAGTAAATCAAGGTGAAATTACAAGTGTTGGTTCATTTGTTACTCCAAACAATCAGACTCCTGGTATTTTGGCTGTTCAACAGGGTACAGCAAATGTTAATGCAAATGTATATATAGGTACTAATCCATTTAATTTACCAAAGCATTTAGGTCGTTTGCGTGCGCGCTATGATTTTCTAACTGGTCCACTCAAAGGGCTTTGGCTTCAGCCTGGAATGACCTACTCTGGTAGTGTTCAAGTTGTTGCTGTTAATAATGGCTCATCAACAACTAATTCTTCTGGTGTTGTTGTTACTACAGCTCCTACCTATACGCTTACTACATTATATTCAAAAACACTTATCAATTTTGATATGGGCTATGAGCCACCTGTCTTTAAAGGTAAGGTAAGATTTATATTTAATGCTACAAATCTAGGATATAATCAGGAGTGGTACCAAGTCGGCACCAATGGATATTTTAATCCGCCTCCTACCTATCATTTTACTACAGTTATAAATTTCTAGTAGGTGTTAGGTGTATAAACTGGGCTATTTGTTATAGCCCAGTTTTTTTATTTACTAAAACTTCTATGGGTTAATATTGATTTAACTCATATGAGGGTGTCTTCAAATTTTTATATATTCAGTTTGTTATATCTTACTACCTTTTTGGCGGTAAGAGGTGATCAAGGTAATGTGTTTAAAAATGGTGATCCAAATCAATATATAGCCTGGAATGATGATAAAGGTCAGATCATTAACGCACATGATGGTGGAATAATATCGTTTGGGGGTACTTACTATTGGTATGGCATGATTCTTAGGCCAATGCCTGTTGGCAAAAAGGGCGCTAACGGCGCGGCAACAACTGAAGGTATTTCCTTATATAGCTCTAAGGATCTCTATCACTGGCATAATGAGGGTATAATATTAAAGTGTTCTGATAAGATAAATGATCGATTACGTGGACCAATGCGTTTTGAGCGTCCCAAAATAATTTTTAATGATAAAACGCAAAAATTTGTTTTATGGTTTCATTACGTTGGATATCCAGGAGACCATGGGGACCTTCCAGGTTTAGGGGATGCAGGAGTCGCTACATCCAACTCGATCAAGGGACCTTTTTCATTTCGCGGTACTGTGAGACCGGTAGATCAAAATGCATCGGTTAAAGACTGTACGCTATTTAAGGACCAAGACGGTACTGCCTATTTTGTTTATGATCACAAAGATGGAGATAACCGATGCCTTTATATTGTGAAACTTTCCGACGACTATCTTACGCCGACAAAAACATGGTCACGTCTAGAAAATTGTCGAAGAAAAGAAGCCCCTGTTTTAATTAAGAAAAATAATATTTATTATCTCATTACATCTGACATGTCCGGTTGGCGTGCAAATCCAACGCATGTTTATTGTTCTAATAAAGCTTTAGGTCCCTATGTAGAATTATCTAAACCCTGCAATGGGCCTTCATCTGAAATTTCTTATAATACGCAGCCTACTTACGCTATTGAAAGACCAGGAAGTCCTGGTGATTGGATACTCATGACAGAGCGTCATAATACACAGAACTTTGTTAACTGTTCATATGTGTGGCTACCACTTGTATTTGGAAATGAAGGTAAGGTAACATTGCCTTATCTCCAGATGTGGAGTTACTAAGCATTTAAAATGGTGGAGGTGGCGGGAGTTGAACCCGCGTGCCCCTGACCTTCGCACGCCACGTCTACCTTATATAGTATCACTTTAATTTCGCCGAAAGTACGCCATGATACGCGCTTAGCTTTCAACTAACTCCCGGATGAAGGTACGATGTGTGAACCGCGAGTGGCTAAACACATTATGCCTGCTGTCGGCGTAAGGTTCAGCTAGCAGGTGTCGCTGAGCTTACGTAGTTGCATTAAGCAGCTAGGGGCATTTCTTCGAAGTTGCCTATTATTTTTTGGATCGAGGATTTACGAGAGACTATCCACTCTCGATAAGGCAGTAGCGCACTCCAACCAAGGGTCGAATCCGGTACACCCCCTAATTCACATAAGCTTTATTAAGGCTTAAATGGACTATGGGATTGAATTGGTGTGCTAACCATTCAAAGAACCAAGGGTCTAATATCCTCTATAAAAGCTCAGAAAGCAAGTATGCTATGACTTTATGGTTTAACGGTAGGATTTCCTACCTCGACTTTTCCTTGAGGAGTGATGGGTGTAAGTGCCGGATGGCTAGCAGTTTCTTTACCAAAATACGGTGCTCCACTAGCTACTAATCGATCGATGATATCTGTAAATTCAATACCTGAAAGAGGTATACTCATTTTTGTCTGCCAAAGCGCTACACGTTTTTTTGTCTTTGTGTATTTATCTGCATCATAAGCTGTCAAAACGATAAAATAGCGCTCATCAAACGCAGCGTCTAAGTATTGGGAGCGATTAAACGATTCTGGAGGCATTACGGAAGTAATGGTATGCCCTAAAACAAGGTTAAATCTTTCAATTTGGTTTTTAACACTATCTGTATCGCTGTCTGGTGTAATTACACCCCAGGTGATATCGAGTAATATGTCAGCCTTAGGATGCTCTATAGACATTACTAAATAGTTTTCCTTAGCTAGTTCTCTGGCTACAGCTTTAACAACTGCAATCGTTGGAATTGGTTTTAGCCCTGGTATAGGATCTCCGTAGAAATGAAAACCTCCGATAAGAGGCTGATAGTATTGAGGATGATTTTTGTCTGTGATCGGGAATTTTCTGCCCTGCAAGGAGAGATCCGACACCACTGTTATATCTCTGTCTGCTTTAAGACTAGGTAATCCTAGTAATAGGAGTAAACAGGGTATCCAGACTTTCATCATATGTTTATAAACATAATAGGTGATGAAGTCATTGAATTTTATTCTTTAATTTATATCTAGTTATAAAAAAGCGCCTCCTTTTTGGGGAGGCGCTTTGAATTAAAGATTACAGATTAATGGCTTCCGCCGTGCGTAAGTGAGTAGCTTAGCATAATGCCGCGTCCATCACCTTGAAGCCCGTTAGTTTTAACATAGTTTTTGTTAAATGCGTTGTTCAAGGTTAGTGATAAACGTTGATCCCATCCACGGTTTAAACGAGGTAGACGGTAATTGGCTGAGAATACCCAAGTTTCATAGGAAGGGTATCTTATTTTCCAAGCATCGGTATGTCCTGTTAAATAACTTTTGCCCGATGTTTTATCGATAGCGGTAGTATCTCCTGTATTTGGTACTTGGGAAGGAGTCGAAGATACATATGTGGTTAGCGCATTTAAATAAAGACCCTTAACACCAGGGACGATGTATTTGATATATGCGCTTCCGTTTTCTGGAGTAATACCGTTAACGCTACGACCTATTACTTCTGGATAAGCAGATCCGTAGTTGGTGTACTTTGAATTAACTTCTGCACCACTTACACCCGCAATAACGTTTTCATTAACAACCCAGCTTAGATCAAATTCGAAACCACGTACTAATTGATCACCATCTTGTAGTGTTACGTTGGTGAAAAGACCTGAACCTGGAGGTGTTTCAACGGTATCTGTTACAAGAACATTGAACTGCTTTGCATAGTAGCCACCTACAGTAAAGTTTAAGCGACTATTGAGGTACGAACCTTTAATACCGTAGTCATAGCCTTTAGCTGTGAAGGGTGCGTAGGTTGATGCTGCAATGACAGCAGGTTTAGATGTTTGATCTACGAAGTAAGCAGTACTGTAACTTCCGTAGAAATGGAGATTCGGAATGATCTGGTAATTAAATCCAGTGTTAGGTTTGTTTTGATGTTCATAGCGGCGTACTACGCTTCCTCCTGGTTGATTAGCTCCACCTGTACCTGGTGCTAGCGTATTGCCAAAGCCAACAGAGTCGAACGCTGCGGTGTAATCACGTTGGGAGAAAAGTACGGTGTCGTTACGTACACCTGCATATACAATCAATTTTCCATTCAGCAGGAACATTTGTTGGCGTAAGTTTCCGCCAACGGATGTTGTACGGCGGCGTGTTAATGTACCACCGTTGAGTGAGGCACCACCTGTAACGGCATTGCCTGATCCACTGAAGAGAGCTAGGTTTTGTGTGTTATACCAATTAGGGAAGTAGTTGATTGGAGCAGTTGGGATTAGATTAAGTGGATTGCCATCTGCTGAAGTGAGTGAAACAACGCGGCCTGATCCTGTAGCACCCCATGCTACTAAAGCTGGATCAGTTGATGGGCCATATTCCCAAGTTGGATCGTAACGATAATAGTCGTTATAATCGATTGTGAAAAGGGTGTTAGCTTCGATGGTATGGTTCTTTAGCCAGTAGTGAGCTTTTAGATCTTGTTGATAGCCACCGCCGTCTTCTTGAATTTCTCCACGTGATGGAATTGATCCGCGTGTTGAAGTGATAGCTCCTGTTGCAGGGATTGTAATAGCACCCCATGAGGTGTTTGAATTGAAATCCCAGCGGCGTGCTCTAAAATTATAGGCACCAACCCTTAAGCTCCAGATGTCATTGAATTGTTTTTCATACACACCCGTAAAGGTGACGCTACCACGGTCGAGTTCACTGTTTGGACCATATGGATTAATTTTTCCAAGCCCTAAATCATAGCCTAGTGCTTGAGTAGTAGCTGTATTGTCTGAAGTTGCTGTGCGTGCAGCAGAAACTAAAGGAACGGCTCCTTGAGGTGCTTGTTGAATCTGCATGAAATATTCAGCGCTAAATTGTAAGCGTGATGAATCAGAGAAGTCATGAGCTATTGCTGCGTAATATTCTTGGTTGTGCACCGCACCGAATTGTCCTGGAAAGTGACGATCCGTTAGTGCAAAGGATGTTACATAGTAAGTCTTAGAGTCTTTATCGATTGAACCTGTTGCTTTAATCTGGTCCTTCTTTTGAAAATAGCTACCGCGTGATATTGAAACGGTTTGGCTATCTTGCTTTTCAGGCTGAAGTGAAATCATGTTGATCATACCACCTGGTGATGAGCGTCCATAGATTGCAGCGTTAGGGCCACGGATAACTTCTAAACGGTCAACATTACTAAGTCCGTAACGACCTAAGCGATAGAAACCGTCACGTAATTGGGATGAAGCAGAAAAACCGCGAAGATTAAAAGATCCACCAATACCTACACCAGTGAGGCCACCGATATAAGTCATGTTTTCATCTAAGATTTGAATATTAAAATCGTCAAAGAATTCACTCGTTAAATTTACGATGCTATAAGGTAGATCGATAATCTTTGTGTTAACACGGCTTCCAGTCATTGTTTCTGAAGCAATATAACCGTTAGGTGATTTTTCAGAGACAGTGAAGTCTGCTAGTTTTACTACTTGATCTGCACTTGGTGTCTGCGTTTGAGCTACGACAGCTTTAGATAAAGCTATCGTAACTAATGCCAGCGTTAGGATACGTTTAGTCATACGATTTAGGTTAGTGTGTGTACTTACTTAAGGGGTTTAAAACAGGCTTTTTTGGAGCCGTTAATAGTAGGTTTAATATTGATTAAATTTAATGCAGGGTCGAGAAAAATACAGATCAATTAAGACACGAGTACGAATGAATGATGGACTCCCATATTCTATTGGTGAATTCAGATACAAATTAGGAGTAGTGGTAATATCTAGGGGCTTGCCGTAGAGGGCAGGGATGGTTGAGTTACCTAGGTACACATGAGCAAATTACGAGAAAGGACTTCACAGCAATCATTTGTCATGATTCTGGCTGGAATTTCTCTTTTAGGGATACTCGCATTTTGTGCCTATTGGCCTTCGTTACATGCTCCGTTTGTCTTTGATGATCAATTTGCGATTTTGGAGAATCATTCAATCGAGCATATGGCAGATTTAAGATTAGTGCTGTCACCGCCGGCTGAGGCTGCTGGTGCTGCAGGAAGGCCTCTAGTGAATCTTACCCTAGCAATTAATTATGCTATAGGACATTACAACGTTTTTGGGTATCATCTCTTTAATGTATGCTTACATATACTCACATCGGTAGTTTTATTTTTAATACTACTAAGAGCACTTAAATTAGATTCTAGCTATTGGTTTAGTTTGAGTGTTGTCAGTATATGGGCCTTACATCCGCTTCTTACTGAAAGTGTAAGCTGTGTTATTCAAAGAGATGAAATATTGGGTGCGTTTTTTATTTTACTCACCTTGTATGCATTTATAAAAAGTATAGATTCGTGCAGCGAACAGCATGCAAAGCTCTGGAAATCGGTTTCCCTACTTGCTTGCTCTGTAGGGATAGGTGCTAAAGAAACAATTATATGTGCTCCGCTAATTGTTTTTTTATATGATAGTTTTTATGTAACGGGATCTTTCCTTGGAAGTCTAAAAATAAGAAAAGGCTATTATACTGTGTTATGTGCTACATGGATTCCGCTCTTTTACTTAATTTTCAACAGCAATAAACGGGGCGGTACAGTAGGTTTTGGATTGGGTGTAAGTACATGGAGCTACTTACTTACTCAGACGAAGGCGCTATGTATCTATATAAAATTAGTTCTATGGCCAAGGCCACTCATAATCGATTACGGTACACAGCTCGTTAGAGGTATTAATGAAATACCTCTTCAAGCTATATTTATTTCCGGTGTGCTTATAGTAACACTGTATGGTCTTATAAGAAAACAAAGTTATGCTTTTTTAGGAGCTGTCTTTTTTATATTACTCGCACCTAGCTCAAGTTTTGTTCCTTTAGTGAGTCAGCCAATTGCTGAGCACCGCATGTATTTACCCAGTATTGTTGTGTTAGTTTCGTTAAGCTTAATTATTGTAATTACATTACCCTCAAAGTTTATACCCGTACTAAGCTCTGTCTTAATAAGTATTTTATTAATATTAACTTATCTTAGAAATAATGATTATCAGAATGAGTTAAATTTAATTAATCAGTGTATAAGTTATAATCCACTTAATGATAGAGCGTATTTGAATCGAGGCACTCTGCTTTCAAGAGATGGCAAGATTGATGAAGCAATACAGGATTATGAGACTGCCTTGAAATTAAATACTAAGTCAGCAGATACGCATTTTAATCTAGCACTCTTACATGAGCAAAAAGGTGATCTAGTTTCGGCTAAAAATCATTTAATTGAAGCAATTGTAATTAAACCTAATTATCCTGTAGCCAGCTACGAGTTGGGGTTAGTCTATTTTAAAGACCGTGATTATAACTCTGCTATTGTTCACTTAAAAGTTGCTCTTAAGTTACAACCCACGATTCAAAAAACCCGCAAATTGTTATCTCAATGCTATTCACTTATTGGTGACCAGCAGGCTCAAAATCAGGAATTTATTGCCGCACTTGATTCTTATGAAGCCGCATTAAATTTGGATATTGGAAACTCTAGACTACATTGCAATTTAGGTAATGTTTTTTCAGTTTTAGGGAAAAAATCAGAAGCAGTAAACGAGTATCAGGAAGCCATAAGATACGATAGTCTGAATGTTAATGCGCACTATAACCTAGCTCAAGAATTGATGGATCAAGGGAAGTATAACGAAGCCCAGAGTGAACTAGCGATTGTGAGAAAACTAAATCAAGTGCACCCTTAATCTGGGTAATTGGGGTATAATAAAGCTCTAGGTAAGTAGACTTGAAATGATGCGCTTTTTTATACAATTTCAAAAACCCTATGATTAGTACCCCCACGAGATTTCTACGGCATGCAGGCTTTGTAGGTTTAGCTTTTTTTGTGGTGTTTGATTCAGATATTAAGGCACAGCTTCAGCCTGAGGGATCTGTACATGAAAAACCTAAGCGTCTATTGTTTGTAGGTAACAGTTTTATGTTTGGTGCTCTATCTCCGGTTCGTTTTTATAGAGCTTCATCTGTTACAGACTTAAATGGAGAACATATGGGTGGAGTGCCTGCTCTTTTTAAGACGTTATCTACAGAAGCTAATTTGGATTTTAATGTTAATTTAGAAACCATTCGAGGAGCAGGCTTGGATGCTCATTTGAAGAGTAAGCTTCCAGTAATAGCTCAGCCTTGGGATCATGTAGTGATGCTAGGTTATAGTCTTTTGGATCGTCAAAATCCCGGAAATCCTAAACTACTGATTAATACTACCAAGCAGGTTGCGGATATTCTTCATGATAAAAATCCAAACGTAGATATTCATTTGATTTCTACTTGGGCAAGAGCAGACCAAATATATCCTGTGAAAGGGGCGTGGCATGGAAAAACAATCGAACAGATGACGCACGATATTCGTGTGGCATACAATCTAGCACGCTCTAATAGTCCCTACGTACATGATGTAATTGCGGTAGGGGAAGCATGGAATAGAGCGATAACAGAGGGAGTAGCAGATCCTAATCCTTATGACGGTATTACTGCAGGCCAGCTCAATTTATGGGCCTATGATAATTATCACGGTAGTGCATTTGGATATTATATTGAGGCGCTTATGGTTTTTGGTGATCTAACAGGATTAGATCCTAGGTCTCTTGGTAAAAAAGAAACTTGTGCCTACGAATTAGGCTTCTCTGCTGTACAGGCTTCGGCACTACAAGAAATTGCCTATGAACAACTTAAAGCAGATGGTCCTGACCGTGTATTAAAGCCTTTTACGGTGAAATATTTGAATGCATCTATTAAAATAGATGAAAACTCAGCAAGAGCAGCAGCGAGGATTAACTAGCATTCTAAAGTAGTTCATTCTTTTTTGAGAGTTGGCACGGCAGAGGCTTGCTTAGTCTTGCCGCATGTTTTTACGTGTCACTCATCATACTAAATACGAGTATACTAACCTAGTTAGTTTTGCTCCGCATACGGTTTACTTAAGGCCACGTGAATCCGAAAAACAGCGATTACATGAATATTCGCTTGAGATTAGTCCTGAGGCTAGACGGGTCTCTAGTACTGATGTGGAAAATAATTCTATAGAATGGCTATACTTTAATGGGCAGTCTTCATTTCTTGACCTAAAATCACAGTGTCTAGTTGAAACACTTAATACTAATCCGTTTGATTTTTTTCTCGAGCCTAACGCGCTTAACTTTCCTTTTAATTATTCCCAACTTGATTTATCTATTCTAAAACCCCATTTGGCTGCTTCAGATGGGACAAACTATTCTGAAATTAACCACTGGTTAGAGAAGCATCTACATGCTCCTCCATTGGATTCGATATCCTTTATTCGAGCGCTTAATACGGCAGTGTTTGTTTCACTCACTTATGTGAGGCGTGATGAAGAAGGTATCCAGAGTGTTCATGAAACACTAGAGCGCGGGTCAGGTTCATGCCGAGACTATGCTGTACTTTTAATAGCGATTTGTAGACACCTTGGTTTGGCGGCGCGTTTTGTGAGTGGCTATGTATATGAACCTGTTAACATAGCTAATCCACATCAAACGGAGCTATCAATGCATGCGTGGGTAGAAGTGTATTTACCGGGTGGGGGATGGCGTGGGCTTGATCCATCACGTGGAATTTTTTGTGATGATACTTTTATTGCTGTGGCGCATTCTGCGCGTGCTGAAACAGTCAGTCCAATTCGGGGCAAATTTTATTCAGCTATACCAGCAGAAGCATCGTTATGTACTAACCTAAATATTGAAAATAGGGGAGTATTATGAGTCCTTATTTAAGTGATGATTTTGAGCAGATTTATCGTTTTGCAGATCAAGTTGAGGCCTCGTTATCAAAAAATGGAGTTTTTCTTACGATGGGAGGCGAGCCTACGTTTGTGCCAAAATATCCGCAAGGTGCTGAGTGGCAGACAGCGGCTTTAGGACCGACTAAGTTGGATTATGCACGTAAATTAGCTATAGCTTGGATAACTTCGGCTTTTCCTGGTGGAGTTGTTTTAGAAACTTCCGGTAAACACTATCCTGGGGAACCGCTTCCACGATGGGCTCTTTTGGTTCAAAAAAGAACAGATAACTTAAGCATATGGCGTAACCCTACATTGCTTCAAGGTTCATTAGAACCGGGCAAAAAAACAATGAGTGACGCCAAATTATTTATTTCGGCACTCACAAATTTACTGCAACTAGATACGAGTCTAGCGCTCGCTTTCTGTGAAGTAGATAAGGTAGAAAAGTCTACTGGTTATGTTCTCCCTCTGGATTATGTTGGTGGAGTTTGGGTGAGTGATTCTTGGATAAATGCTCTTGATGAGGCATCAGTATTTAATAAAGCCAAGAAATCTTTTGCACTTTTAGTAGGGGATGGTCCTGCTGGACTGCGTTTGCCTTTATACGCACTTAAACCAACAAATCTTAGACGAGCACTCACAATTGAAGTTAAAGAAGGTGTCTTAAATGTAGGTATACCGCCATTAATTTTTGAATCTTATTGTGAACTAATTTCTAAAATTGAGCACTGTATTCAAACGCATGAATTAGGCCCTATCGTGCTTGCGGGTTATCCTCCACCAGCAGATACGAGACTGATTACTTTGGGTTTAGCGAGTGATCCTGGAGTATTAGAGATTAATCTCTATCCGTGCAAAACATGGAGCCAGTATGATATACAACTTAAGCAATTGTATGCAGCTGTGGAAACAATTGGCTTAAGTGGACGAAAATTACAATTTAACGGTCGTGTAGTAGGAAGTGGAGGAGGTGCACATATTGTATTTGGAGGTCCAGAAGGACTGCTTTCGCCTTTTTTTGCTTTTCGATCATTCCTTCCATCCGTAATCAGGTATTGGCAGCATCATCCTGCACTGAGTTATGCTTTTACAGGAGCTTATATGGGACCTAGTTCTCAAGCGCCACGTATTGATGAATCAACTTATGAAGCTTTATATGAATTAGAGATAGCCTGTAATGGTTGTGACCATGTAGTTTCTGCTCAAAATCTTGGACTTTATGATCTTCTTTTTAGAGACCTACTGATGGACCGATCAGGTAATACACACCGTGCTGAAATTAGTGTAGATAAATTATGGAATCCTTGGTCCCCTAATGGGCAACTTGGTCTTGTAGAGTTTAGGGCTTTTGAAATGCATCCAGATTATTTCGTGCAATCTGTTACAGGTTTATTTGTACGAACAATTTTAGCTCGCTTAGTTACATATCCTTTTAGAGAACCATTTATTCGATTTTTAGGTGAATTACATGATCGATACTTCCTGCCCTCGTTTGTGTGGGAAGATCTGAATGAAATATGCGATGATCTTAGAAAACATAATTTAGACTTTAATCCGCAATGGCTTAAACCGCATTGGAATTTTAGGTTTCCTTATTTGGGTAAATTGACCTTCAGAGATAAAATAGCAGGAGAAGTTTCGGTTGAATTTAGGCAAGCCCTTGAAGCGTGGCCTTTATTAGGGGAATCTCCCAATTTAGGAACTGTTTCACGTACCGTAGACTCAAGTACAGATCGTATTGAGGCGCATATTTCTAACTCAGAGGTTTTGTCTCGTGGGATACTTTTAGTGAATGGTTATCCGTGTGAATTTAGGCCACTTAAAGGATCTACAGCTGCTTGTGGCATCAGGTACAAAGCGTTCAACTTGTATCCTGCACTTCAGCCTCATGTTCCGGTACATGCGCCACTGCTTTTGGAGTGGGTTGAAAGGGAAAGTTTGACTGTTTTAGTTGCTGCACGCTGGCATGTATGGAATCCATCTAGCGAGTCTTATAGTGATGCGCCGCGTGATGAAGCGGATGCTTCGTTTAGATTTAAACAGCGATGGGAGCCTTGGCCATATACCGAGGGTCAACACAGAGAATTGAAACAAGTGACATTTCCACCTGAAGGAAAGTACACACTCGATTTAAGACGTTATGTTTTCTAAACAAAAAAGCCTCCAGGAATACCTAGAGGCTTTTTGAATATAATATAAGGGATTACCGCTTATAATTTTACATCGACTGTAAATAATATTTGGAATGGTAAACCAGGTGTACCGGATCCCCATGTGTACTTGCGGTCGAGCATGTTTTTAACCTGTAAGCGTGCTGTCTTGCTGGCCTTTTTACCTGTCTTCCAAGTATAGCCAAGACCTGCGTCAAATACAGCATAAGGTGCATTGAAGTTATATTCACGGCCATCATCCACGAATACACCACCTGGAGTGCCGCTATATACACCAGGTGTAGAAGCGTTAACCAATGGAAGAGGTTGTCCAGTTGCTGACATTGGATAATTAATAGTAGCTCCAACAGCTTGTGAAGGGAATGGAAGATTTCCGTTTCCTGGGAATGGTGCATTAATAACAGGTGTTGTCGTAATTTTTTGCTCACCAGTAATTTTAGGATCGGTACCGGTAGCGTAGGTTGTATTTGTAGCTGCTACATAGTACATGCTGCCAGTTGATCCTGAGCTCGTGCCCGCTGGTCCAGGAATCAGACTCTTACCTGAGCCTAAGTTAACAAGTGACTTGCTAGTGTATTTAGCAGAAGCAACGACGAAAATTCCCTTAAGAGGTCCGCGGCTGAATTGATAACGCACTCCGTAACCTATGTTGTTACGAGGCACACGGCGTGCTGGTAGATCTTGTAAGAACGTTAATAAACCTGCATCGGTAATCTCAGTTTGTGTATATCCCCAACCACCAAAGAAGAGTAGATTGTCTGAAGCTTGGTAGCTTAAGTCTAATTCGTAACCCTTAGCTTGTTCTTCAGGTAGAAGGATTGTGTCCTTAAGACTTGTGATAGGATCTGTTTCACTTTGAAGAATGTTGGTTTCATTGATTACAAAGTGATCAACGGTGACGTTGAGATGGTTTTGTAGTGTCGAAGTTTTAAAACCAAATTCATAACCATCGCTCTTGTTGTTTGGAAGAGCTACACCAGTGAAGGAGTTGATTTGTGGCTGAGGATTAAATGCAGTACTCTTATTTGCGTAAGCATAAATGCCTTCCGTTAATTTAAATGAAGCACCAACTTGATAGGTGCGTGCGCTAGTGGTGTAATCGAAAGCTTGGTAAGGATTTGCCTCCGCAGTAAGTGAAGCATTAGCTCCACTTGCTGGGATATTGTAATTCTTAACTTGATTCATGACACCATCATAACGGCCGCCAGCCATGAGGATTAATCGGTCATTAAACATGGTAGCGCGGTCACTCACAAATAAACCTGTGTCTGTAGAGGCTAACCATTGATCAGTTGTAACACCGTTATAAAGCGCAGGATTTGATCCATAGAGTGTTGTATTCCAGCCGTAACCTAGTGCAGATGACCATGAGCTTTGCATCGTGTAATAAGATGCACCTGATGGATCATATGGGCTATAAAGTGCGTAGTAGTCTGTTGCCTGACTGCCGTTTACGGTAGGAACGAGTGAAACGGTACGTTGGGAATTTTCGTAGTAATCGACGGTGAATAGAAGCTTATGTGAAATTGCACCTGTTTTAAATTGAGCAAGATTGTCTAACTGAAATCCACCACCACGTTGAGGCTTCCAATCAGCTGTTGGTTGATCTTTTACTTCTGGAGTAAATGCATTCGAGATTACACCGTTTGTGACGGTTACGTTTCCAGTACCGTATGGATAGTAAGCGCCGCTACCAACCATTTGATCGTTGTAAGGATTAACGAAAACATTAGCGCCGAACTTGAGTGACCAATAGTCATTAAAGCGATGTTCAAGGCTTAGTGTTGAGCTAGTAACGCGGTTGTGGTCATAGCTTTCAGGACCTGCGTAGTTATAATTTAATAGTCCTAATTGGGAAGATGTAGCCATACCGAAATATTGACTTTCGGTGATATTGTTTCCTGCCCAAGGCATTGTTTGCTTTTCAGTTACTGTTAAAGCTTGAGTGAATGGGTGTTCGTAAAGTTCTGAGTGTTCTAAATCAAGTATGACACTGGTCTTATCGGATGGTTTGTATTCAAGTTTTCCCGATAGTGACGACTGGCTTCGGCTAGCAAATTGTTCTGCGTAGTGCTGTGTCTGATCTGCGATATCAATACGATAAAACAGGTGATTACTGACTGAAAGAGGACCTGATGTTGATATTGATCCGCGGTAAAATGATTTACTTCCACCATCTACTTCTAGGCTTTGAGTTGGAGTAGTTGTTGGTTGGCGAGTTACGTAGTTAACGACACCACCAGGTGTTATAGCTCCGTAAATAGAAGCTGCAGAACCTTTGATGATTTCGATACGTTGAATATCTTTCGTGTCAATTAAACCAATGCGGCGAAAACCGTCTACAAGTGAAGTGGAAGCTTGGAAACCGCGCAGTTGATACTGACCGAAAACTTCAGACGGAGAAAAGCCACTGACAAAGGAAAGCTGTGAGTTCAGATCGAATGCAGCAAAATCTTCGATGAAATCTGAAGTGATTACGTTTACTGCGAATGGAGTTTCTACGATTTTACTAGCTATACGGGTACCCGTGCTAGTTTCGGATGCAACGTAACCATGTGCAGCATCTGCTGTGACATCGAATGCCTCTAGGGTGATTACATCACTTTTAGACGCGCTTTGAGAAGTCGTAGTTGTTTGTGACTCTGACTGAGCAAAGCCAGCCGTGAATAATGAGCCACTTATAATAGCTAAGTATGCTATTTTTAGGGATTTCATAGGTTGTATATTGTTAGCGTGTGTTTGTGTACTAGGGTTAGTAATTGAATCCAAAGAATCCAAAAAATTGTTAAACAAATGTAACAATTGGGACAAGTGTCCGTCAACTCTTATGTATCTTTTCAGTTGAGAGTAATCTATATTTTAAAAATATTTTAAGTAATTAATTAAAAACAACTTAAGTAGTTTTATAAGATAACTCTATAAGTTTATCTTAAAATATTATTTAAAAGCGGCAATCGATACGGTTTGTGATCTACCCCAAACAATTTTTCCCTTCTCCTTACTTGTATTCCATAGACACTCACGAACAGTCAGTAAGTGTTTTTGGGTATCAAAGGTGATAAGCTGAAAGGCGAGCTTTGTTTCGTCTTTTCCAGAAATTTGACCCTTCATAGGTGAGTCAGACCTGAAAGTGTTAAGGTGTAGGGAATTATCTGTTCCCTTCCAGGTATAGAATTCCGTAAAGTTAGTATGCCCGTGAAAATAGCCAACTATCGCTGGGTGGTTTTTTAAGAATTGTGTTAATTCTGCTTGTTCAAGGGTTGTGTCCCCATCGGACTCTGAACCGTCTTTATAAATATCGGCTACTACATTCTCAAATTTATCCTTAGCATTAATATCATGTTTTCCGTTTGGATTTGTTAGATGTCTAGCGTCAATTTCTGGCGGGTCATGACAGAAAATAAATACAGGTACATCTTTAGCTACATGCTTTAGATCGTTTTCGATCCATTTTCTAGCCGTGCTATCAGGCCACATTGTAATAAATATTTCATGAGCTCCACCGATATCTTCTGCGTAATATATTTTATTATCTTTATAATTATACTCAGTGGGTGCCAGTGGCTTTTGTGGATGCATGTACCTATTGTACAATTCAGTCATAGACGTCGCATCTGTTGTAGGAATTAATTTGCTCGGAGAACCTATTGCGTTTGAAACATCGTGGTTTCCAGGTACTAAGTAAAGTGGTGTAGGCTCTCCTTGTTGATTCCTGAGTTTTAGGCCATGGATATAGCAATCCTCAAATTCTTTCCATGAAAGAGCAGAGCTTTGAATTTTAACTGGGTACAATTCTTGGCGATTGGTTAAGTCACCCGTTATTACCATGAAGTCTATACCATTAATCTTCTTATTTGCGCTTACGCCTAGATCGTTAGGAAAGGTAATGTTACTACTTGAGTTAATTACCTGAAGCATTGCCTGATTTACTTGGTATGCAGGAACGTTAACTGCATTTCTAAATTTAATGCGTTTTAGTCCAAAGTGAACGTCAGATATAAATACAAAAGTACAGGATTCATTTTGTGTTGGGGTAGTTACGTCACTAGCCAGCGAGAATGCCGCAATCCAAACGATGGAATAAACCCAAGCTAAATATTTTAAAAGAGGCAGTTTCAAAGTGAAACAAGTTTGTAGTACCTGAAATAGCAGTAAAAGAGATTTAAAGTTACGTTTTTGTAACAGTCTTTTATAAACGACTTCTTTACTAGTTAACTTGGTTAATTACGGAACCTCTTATATAGGCTTCAATATTTGAAGCAGCTACATGTATCAGTCTAAATCTTGCTTCGGCTGATGCCCACGCAATATGAGGAGTTATAATGCAATTTTTTGCTTTAAGGAGTGGATTTGAGGCAGCAGGTGGTTCTGTAGATAAAACATCGAGACCTGCAGCAGCAATGCGGTTTGAATTTAAAGCATCGGCAAGATTTCCTTCATGAATAAGTCCTCCACGGCTTGTGTTAATCAAGATTGCGTGAGATTTCATCCATGAGATTGTTTTTTCGTTTATAATTTCCTTAGTCGATGTAGTAAGAGGGCAATTAAGACTGATGACATCGCTGGTGCGTAAAACATGTTCTAGTTCTTTATCCCCGCCAGTTCTTGTAGCAAATTGGACTCTCATCTCTAATGCCTCTGCAATCTTGGCTATAGCTTTTCCAATCTTGCCAGCTCCAACAATACCCAGCGTTTTACCTGCTAACTCGATTGGGGATTTGTCCCAATATGAAAAATCAGCACAAGATGACCACCTGCCATGATTTACCGTTTTGGATAAGTGTCCTGTTTGTTGAACTATTTCAAGAAGTAGTGAAATCGCGTGTTGCGCTACAGATAGCGTGGAATATTCAGGTACATTAGTAACAGGGATCATGCGATCCTTAGCTGCTTTGACGTCGACTATGTTATAACCAGTTGCAAGCACTCCAATGTATTTAAGTTTCGGTAAAGCAGCTATCGTTTCGCTAGAAAGGGGTGTTTTATTTGTGAGTAAAATCTCTGCATCCAGTGAACGTTCTATAATTTTATTTACAGGCGTACGGTCGTAGTAGGTAACAGAGCCTAATTTTTCAAAAGGAGTTAGAGACATGTCTCCTGGGTTTAACGTGAAGCAGTCAAGAATTACGATATTGTTAGCCATAAACGAAAAGATAGTAGGTAGGTTGCGATATTTGTTCGCCCAAGAGGCCAAATCGAGCCTAAATAATGACTAATCAATGGCTGAAGTAATTCTCAACAACCTAGTTAAAATTTACCCTGAAAAGGGTGAAAGTGGGGTTACGGCTGTTAATCATATTAATTTAGAGATAAAGGACCATGAATTCATGGTTTTTGTTGGACCATCGGGTTGTGGTAAATCGACTACACTTCGTATGATAGCAGGTTTGGAGTCGATTACCTCTGGCAGTATCTCGATTGGAGGTAATCAAGTTAATGATATATTACCTAAGGACCGAGACATAGCGATGGTATTTCAAAACTATGCGCTATATCCGCATATGAGTGTTTATGAAAATATGGCCTTCGGTTTAACGATGCGCTCGATGCCAAAAAAAGATATCGAAGCACGTGTAAAGTCTGCAGCGCAATTACTTGGTTTGGAAAATTACTTAGATAGAAAACCTAAAGCCTTGTCGGGTGGCCAACGTCAACGAGTAGCCGTTGGGCGTGCTATCGTCAGACAGCCCAAGGTTTTTTTGTTTGATGAGCCGCTCTCAAATTTGGATGCAAAGATGCGTGTTTCAATGCGCATGGAGCTCATTAAACTCCACCAAAGACTGAGTGCTACTATGATCTATGTTACACATGATCAAGTAGAGGCTATGACAATGGGAGACCGTATTTGTGTGATGAAGGATGGTAATATAATGCAGGTCGATGAACCCCTTAATTTATATAATCATCCCAAGAACTTATTTGTTGCAGGTTTTATTGGTAGTCCGCAGATGAATTTTATTAAAGGTCTATTACAACCAAGTGATGGAGCCGTTTATTTTGTAGACGAGTCAGGTTTTCGTTTACCACTGTCAAAAACTAAGCAATCGCTTTATCAATCACATCTAAACAAGGCCATTGTATTAGGAGTGCGCCCTGAAGACGTTTATGAAAAAAGTGAAGGTAAGGTGCTTGAAGAGCAGACTGAAGTAGAGGTGGTTGTGGAGCGTTTTGAACCAATGGGTTCCGAGGCCTTTTTGTATGTTAAAAAAGATGGATCGCCATTTACCGTGCGTGTTCTTCCAAGAAAAAAATTCGAATTAGGTCAGCAGGTTTCTATACGCATTGATTTATCGCGTATTCATTTATTTGATAGTAAAACTGAAAATGTAATTGAGTGATTTATGCCTGATGAAAAACCTAAAGATCCACTTCATGGAGTAACGCTCGAGTTTCTCTTAAAACACCTTGTAGAAGAGTTGGGGTGGGATGAAATGGGAAAGCGTATAAATATTCGGTGCTTTAATTACGATCCTAGTATTCAATCGAGCCTTAAGTTTTTAAGAAAAACACCTTGGGCTAGAAAGAAAGTTGAAGCTCTTTATCTTGAAATTACAAAAGCCTAATTGTCAGGTCGAAACGCCAAGTAGGCCGCGTGTTAATTGGAAGTCACTGATTTTTGACCGAGTAGATAATGGAATAAAAGTTGCGCTATAAGTAGAGCAAATTGTATCGAGTAATAATTGTGCGTCTTCCTTTTTGCCTATGAGTTGTAAATCACTAGATAAAGAGTGATTAGTGTCGGAGATTTGTAAGAGAGGAACTAGTGGATGGTTGGGTCTTATTTGATTTCCTTTAATAGACATAGCTAGTTGAGCTCCACATCCACCTAAGCCTGCTAGATTTTCAACAAAATGGGAGCTCTCGGTATCAACGATATAAAAACCATGGGTTTGGGCGTATTCTCCGTAACTTAAATTAGCTGTAGGTCTATTTTCTGCTAGTACGTGTTTTGTGAAAGCTTCAGTTTTTAAGAGTGGATCGGATTTAGCTATAAAGAGTTTACCACCTTCGGATACTACTGCATGAGCAACTTTGCCACATGCTTCAGCGAGATGAGCATTAGGAGATGGGTTGTCACATAGCATTGCGAGTGAAACTGCTTTAAGACTTGTTTCGGTTCTAGCTAGTGCAGGTAGTGCTTTAAATTGTTCACTAAACCACTGGTCGATTTTTTTGATTACATGCTCAATTCCACCGTCTAGTTGTACACTCGCCCAGCCAAATTGAGATGGATCAATTCCTGATTGTTTTAGGCTAAGTCTAATTGCGTCATTTGGAATTTTTTCACATCCATGCTCTAAAAATAGAGTGGCACTTGCATTAGGATGGCGTGCATAGGAAGCTAAAGTCCGTTGCATTAATTGGTACATGGACTCTCCTGCAAAACCACATCCTTCTGAATGAGCGAGTGCTACAAAACGGTTTATGCCTATGAAGCCACCTAACTTCTTTGATGTGAGGTGATCAGCAGCTAACCGAGCTATTTGGCTTGAGCACATGCTACTCGCGACAATTAAACCTACACGTTCATTTGCCCATGTTGTTTGGTTTTTTTGATATGCCAACAGCGGTGGGGTTTTAAGCTCAGTCTTGTAGCTTAATAGGGTACTCGGTTTTCCAGTTGGCTTAGGAGTATGCTTAATGATTTCTAATTGCGAGGTGTCGGTTTGTGCCCAATTTCTCCAAATAGAAACTTGATAATGGCCAGCTTTTTCACCTTGGGTTAATTTACCTGAAGCAACCTTGCGCAAATAATCAAAACTTGAACGACAAAGTTCATCCATTGGCGTTCCGTCAAGATATGCGCCAGCGTTTATATCCATCTCATTTTCAAGTAGCAAATGTCTACGTGTTGTGGAGGTTACTTTGATGGTAGGAACAAACGGGAAATTAGTTACTGAGCCATTTCCTGTTGTAAAACAGATGATGTTGCAGCCTGCTCCAACTTGACCCGCTACACTCTCTAGATCATTCCCAGGGCTGTTCATGAAAGTGAAACCTGGAAGAACCATAGGCTCCGCATAGTCAATAACCTGATCAAGTCTAAGACTAGGATCTTTCTTTGTCGCTGCTCCTAGTGATTTTAAAAAAATATTGTATAATCCACGTAGACGGTTTCCACCTGAAGGATTTCCTTCGATTGTTGAACCATGCCAGCCAAGTCGATCTCTAAACTGTTTTTGCTTTTCTAAAAATGACTTAACGGTGTTTGCGTCTTTGACATTTTTAAGGATGTAGGTCTCCGCACCAATGAGTTCATCTGTTTCTGCTAAATTAACGAAACCTCCATTTCGAACGACTTCTCTACCAACCGCTCCAATAAGTGGATTAGCAGAGATTCCTGAAAAAGCATCTGAGCCTCCGCATTGCAAACCCATCTTAAGTTCTGCTACGGGACGTTTTGTTCTTTTATACTGAGTTACGCTAGGAATCCATGAAGTTATGATAGATTGTGCATTCTGAAATGCATTATCTAGGTTGTCTTCAATCGAAATAAATTGATGAGTGACACTCGCAAGTGGATATGCCTTTTCCTGCATGAACTGCTTTAGTGCCTTATTATTAATCGCCTCGCTTCCATGATCTGCAATTAAGATAGCTCCTACGTTTGGATGTACAATAAATCCAGCAAGAGCTTTTAGTAACTGAGTTTTATTGTGAGGTTCGTCTTGAGTGCCACCCTCTGTATGAGCCACAGAAACTATGCCATCAAGATTCAGATTTGCTTTTGCTAATGATTGCAAACGCTCTGCTAAGGCGCGTGCAAAAAATGCAGTCATCGAGGTAGTGCCTAGTACTACAATAAAATTACGCGTACCTGTGCCACGTGCTCCTTCTCTTAGGTAACCTTCGAAGGTTATGTTGTCTCTGTCGTGATTTAACTCAATTTGTTTACCTGGCTTAAATTCATTTTCATTAAACTTAAATTCAAGTGAACTATTTTTGAAATTAGCTTCGCTTGGTAATACTGCATTACCTAGATCTCTTTGAGATAAAATCTGTAAACTAAGTTCGTTGATGATACTCTCACCAGCATCAATTCCTTTAGTGGCGATTCCAAAAGGTAGTCCCCATGATAAAACTGATTCATCTTTAGCTATTGGTTTGTAAGCAAATCGGTGGCCTTCAAGAATGGTAGTCTTAAATTTCTTTAAGTTTCCATTTAGTATGACCTCGGTCCCTGGCTCTATGCGACGTATTGCCACTGCAGCATTATCGCCTAACGTAGGCAGTCTTCCTAGTGATTCAAAGGTTACTGTTTCAGGCATAGGCAATTATACTTAGGCTAGTAATAAAATTACTACCAGCAATTATTATTTGAGTATATAGGCTGAGAACTCGCTCGACGTTCTTTAAGTGCTAGGATTTTATAAACTATTATTTACCCCATGCGCTGGATTTCTCGTTTTAAGCCGCTTCATATTCAAGTTTTAATTGGCGTAATCGTAGGCTGCTTGTACGGCCTATTTTTTCCTGCCTCTGCTGTGAATTATAAATTCATTGCAGATGCTTTTGTTAGTCTTATCTCGATGCTGATAAGTCCAATTATCTTTTGCACGATTGTTGTTGGGATTGGTAGTATGAGTGATCTAAAGCGTATTGGCCGAGTTGGTCTAATTGCTCTTTTGTACTTTGAAGTAATCACAACGCTTGCTCTTGTGATTGGTTTAGTCGTTGTGAATTGGATAAAACCAGGCGCTGGTATGCATGCTAACGCTGCTGTTCTAGATGTTAGTTCTATAGCTATGTACACAACAGCTGCTAAAAAATTATCAGCTTTAGAGTATTTCATGAATTTGATTCCCAAGACGTTTCTTGGTGCGCTTGTATCAGGTGAAATTTTGCAAGTTTTACTCGTAGCTATACTCACTGGTGTTGCACTTGCTGGTTTGGGGGAGAAGGGGAAAAAGCTCACAGAATTGCTAGAAATAGTTTCAAAAGTCATGATGCGTATTGTTGGTATTGTTGTTCGTCTTGCTCCCTTGGCGGCATTTGCTGCGATTGCTTTTGTTGTTGGTAAATATGGTAGTCGTAGTCTTCTAGCGCTGCTTTCTCTCATGCTCTGCGTGATTATTACTATGCTTATCTTTATCGTTTTTGTTTTGGGAACTGTGCTGCGATTAAATCGTTTTCGTCTTTGGCCTTTAATTAAATATTTAAAAGAAGAGATTATACTTGTATTGGGAACTTCGTCGTCTGAAACAGCACTTCCTGGTCTTATGGCTAAAATGGAATCACTTGGTTGTGCTAAACCTGTTGTAGGCCTTGTTGTTCCTGCTGGTTATTCATTTAATTTAGATGGCACGAGTATCTATTTAACGATGGCTGCCGTTTTTATCGCTCAGGCAACAGATACACCGCTTAATCTTTGGCAGCAGATTGTTATGTTACTGGTACTAATGCTCGCCTCTAAAGGAGCAGCAGCTGTTACAGGGGGAGGTTTTGTCACTTTATCTGCAACACTTGCTTCGACTCAAACTGTGCCAGTAGCAGGTCTTACTTTGGTCTTGGGAATTGACCGATTTATGTCACTAGCACGTGCAATAGTTAATTTGATAGGTAATGCTGTCGCAGTTTTGGCGATTGCTTCATGGGAGAAAGAATTAGACAGAGATAAGGCGGATCATATTTTGAAGTAGTAGCTAGCGACCTAGGGATCCTTTGTGTTTATCCACGCAAAAAATCTAGTTGCGTAGCAGTGTTGCAAATATTCCTTAAATAAAGCATTTGAAGAAATATGCGTTTATCAGGACTTCTCTTTTCAGTAGCTTCAGGTCTTGAGAAGTTTATTGATCGTATATTATGCGCATGTGGTGCGTTAGTTTTTTCACAAGCCCCCGAGTTTATGCAGCAGTACTTGCAACGCTTGGGTGGCAGACTGGATGAAGCACTTCGGCACTTAGACGAAGTACGCAGTGTGGCTCTTCAGTCTGGGGTTTCTATTTCTACTGAGGGTAAAGCACTCGACGCTGGCTCAGCTGGTGTTGCTCAATTGCTACGTTTATCGAGTGAAAGATTTGATTCACTTCAGGCTGCTGAGTCTAGTTTAAGAAATGCGTCAATTTTTACACGTCCTTTTGTGTTTTTAAAAAATTGTGACTGGGAAACTGCTCGGTCTACGCTTAATGTATATAAGCCCGCTGTTCCAACTACAATCGAAGGACTTAGCTATGCACTCCTTGGTATGGCAGTAGCTTTAGGTTTTTATTATTTTACAATCCGTCCACTCATTATTAGGTGGTATACGCACTGGCGATTAAGACATGCGCCACCTGTTATTTAAGGCTCAAATTCAATGGGTTTTATATCTTGAGGCGTTAGTTTTTTCCATGTTTCACCTTCTGGACTTAGAAGTATGACTATCCTTACAAGGTGGTCATGTGATGAAGCAGGAACGTTTACTTCAATTAAATGATCTTTTTCGTTTTGCTTTTCATCTTCACTAGGCGGTGTAGCAGCTAAGACAGTGAAAGTTGCTCCTTTAGGTTCAATCACTTGCATCTTCAGGTGATGCCCGTCTTGTCGTAGTGTCAGCTCGTTTGAGTTTGTGGACTCATTAAGGCGCGTGCGTGTCATCATTCTCCAATGCAGTACCGTATCTTTATTAATGTTAGTTAACTCGTCTTGTATGAGTACACGACTGCGATCCAAGATGGCTACTTTGCGAATGAATCTTTCTGCAGTATTTGGATATACCTTACTTAGGTCTGTAATTGCATAGGCTTCATTTGGGGTACTTTTAAAAGCAACAATAGGAGCAAGGGCAGGATAGTGTTGAAGGGTTTTGTCCGGCGTAATGATGTTGTGACTAAAGTTGTTTAATCTAAAATAAGTCCAACGTTTATTTCCGAAGTAGGCTGGTAGATTGTAATTATCAGGTCCTAAATCTTCAGCCCATCTTACGCCATCTGAATCGAGCACAAAAGATCCTAGATCTAGGTGGGAATGATTGGTTGTATTAAGTCCTGCACGTAGACCTAGGAAAATAGCGTGGGGATCATTCCAACTACTGCGAAATAACGCGATGTCAGCAGGACCTCTAAAGTGTAAGTCTTCAGCAATAACTGATGAAGTTGTTTTGTTTTTATTTTCTTCAGGGAACCATAGGGCATTGAGTGCAAGAAAACGATTTCTAGATCCACCCAGTGTTCGCTTTAGTTCCTCTCTAGCTTGTTGAATTGCTGGTTGAAAACCTGCCTTATTTGAAAGCCATGTAAAAGCGGGAGAAGCTTCAAAACCTTCGCCTCCATCAGAATAGTTGAAGCTATAATGCGAAGGGCTAGCTATTGCCATACGGTAAAGATACGTTTTATTAAAGCCTGGTGCGTCACTTAAACCAAAGTCCGTGCCAAGGGCACTTTGCATGAGATTAATGGCAATAATATTATAGGTTGTTCCATAGGTCCAATAGCCTGGGCCTTCGGGATAGGCACCGTCAGGCTCATATGCATGCATGCTTAGGGGTAAGGATTTTCTCACTCCATTAATCACAAGGCGCGCCAAGTCTGGTTTTTCATCACTGAGTGCTAATGCTGCGCTAAGTAAACCGCCGTTACATACTTGATTCCAATTGTGTTCTGCTTTCGAAAACCAAACACGTTTATCTGGAGCACTTTTTTTGTCATAAGCTGGTGCTGCAAAAGAAAGTGAATAGTTTAGAAGTGCTTCCTTAATGAGGGATCGCTCTGATTGATTTAAGTCTGAGTAAAGCCAGTCGTAGCCAATCGAAACAGCAAAACTCATTTCAGCTACGTCAAGAAAATGACTAGGGTTCCAGTCCTTGAATTGGCATACAGTCATTAAGTCATACTTTGCTTGATTAAGAAATTGGGTGTCATGCGTTAATTTATAGGCCATGGCGCAAGTCATGATGCGCTCAATAGCAAGTCTACTTTGATCGAGTAAGCGTGGACCGATTAAAACATGTTTAATAGGAGCTGCACCGACCATCTTTTTAGCATTATCAATAATACGTTTATTAAGCGCAGCACGAAGCGGGTCTGTTTTTGCAGATTCGATATCATAGCTTACCATTTCATCTGAAATTAACAGTTTTGGGTGCCCTGCTTTGAGGTGTGCTAGGGGGTCTTGTGCAAAACTAAGGTTGGTACCTACACAAATAAAAATTGCAATTAGGGTATAGCGCAGTGAAAAGCTCATAGCTAAGATGTAAGACGAGGTGTAGTAACTTAGGTTTCACTTAATGGGTCGATAAACTCAACGAATATTGACCAATGACATTACCTTGTGTTCTCTTGTTTACTAATGGCAGATGCTATTACAGTTAACTTAGCTGAAAGGTCTTATCCGATTCACTTTGGAGAAGACTTAAGTGGTCTATTACTTGACCATATTCAGCAACTGCAAAAACAGGGACGTAAAGTTGCTTTAATAACAGATGAACATGTTGTAGTCGCACTAGCTAAAACTCTCGATAGATTAGGAACTGAAATTCCAAGACTTATTTTAGCTCCTGGTGAGAAAGCAAAATCAATCACCGGACTTGAGCAGTGTTTAGATTTCTTGTCTCTCAATAAATTAGACCGGGGCGGAGTTGTTATCGCTCTTGGTGGTGGTGTGATTGGAGACCTTGTTGGATTTGCTGCAGCAAGTTATTTACGTGGTATCTCATTTATACAAATTCCTACAACGTTACTTGCTATGGTTGATAGTTCCGTTGGAGGAAAAACGGGAATAAATTTAAAATCCGGTAAAAATTTAGCTGGGGCTTTTCATCAACCAACTGCAGTTTATATATCAACGGGCTGCTTAAGTACGTTACCTAGCCGTGAATTTGCTGCAGGAATGGCGGAAGTAATAAAGTACGGTCTACTCTGCGATAAAACGTTATTTGAGCACTTGGAAAAATCTCCAATTACTCCGACTTCATCGGATTTGACACAGGTGATTAAGCGCTGCTGCGTAAGTAAAGCTTCAATCGTAGAAAAAGATGAAAAGGAGCTCGCTGAACAGGGAGGTAGAGCTTTGCTCAATTTAGGACATACGTTTGCTCATGCGATAGAAAATGTTTCTGGTTATGGTACCTATTTGCATGGAGAGGCGGTGGCTATTGGTTTATGTGCGGCAGCACGCCTATCGCATAAATTAGGTTATATAAGTTTAGATGATGTTAGCCGTGTTGAGCGTGTTGTGAAAGCGCACGCTCTACCTGCTGTATTATCTAAGCCACTAGCGCTAGCGGATCTTATGCTGGCAACTACACGTGATAAAAAGAATAAAGCTGGTTCGTTACGCTTTATTGTTTTAAAGCAAATTGGTAGTGCAGAAGTTAATTCCAAGGTGGATTTGGCGCTAGCTGAGGCTTCTTTTAAAGAAATCGGTGCTCGTTAATCGATTGTCAGTTGGGGTAATTCAGTTCAAGATCTTGCGTGTAGTGATACTCTAAATAACTCATTCCCAATTATTGTCTTTTTCATGTCTGCCATCGACGAAAGTATAGTTCGTGAATACTTTGAACAAAATGGATTTTTTGTTAGGCAGGTTCGTAAATATCATGTTCAAGCACGTAAGAAAACAAGTGACGAAGAAGTTGATTTACTGGTTTATAATCCAACGTGGCGCAAAGGAGCGAGAAAGCCTGACTTTTTCTTATTCCCGAGTGAGTTAAAATATATACAGCGTGCAATGATCGCTGTTAAACCTTGGCATACGGATGTGTTTTCTCCTGCCATGTTAAGGAACGCGCCTGAGAAAATTTTTAGCTTCTTAGAAGATAATGTGCTTAAAGAAGTGAACCGTTTGTTTGCTCTAGACCAAGCGGAGCCCTCAATGGGTGTTTTAACAAAAGTTTTAGTCTTACCTGCTTTGCCAACGGCCGAGCCTTTTAGAAGTCAAAGTGTTGAACTTTTGAAATCTAAAGGTGTCGATTGTATTATCTCGTTTCGCTCTATGCTTTTAGATTTAATCGACAAAGTAGAAACCAACCGCAGTTATGGTAAAAGTGATGCACTTCAAATGATTCGTATTTTAAAGAATTACGATTTATTTCAAGATCCACAATTAACTCTTCCGAATGCCGACATTAATACATCCAACCGCAATCGTTGAACCTGGCGCACAAATCGGGCAAGATTGTGAAATTCATCCCTATGCGATTATTAAACGCTGGGCGACATTGGGAGACCGTGTCGTGGTTCATCCGTTTGCCGTCATAGGTGGCGATCCGCAGGATTTAAAGTTTGATGGTGTCTCTGCTTCTTACGTTAAAGTTGGATCTGATACCAAAATACGTGAAAACGTAACAATTAACCGAGGTACTTCTGCAGATTCAGTGACATCAATTGGGAAAAATTGTCTACTCATGGCAGGAGTTCATGTCGCTCATGATTGTAGTGTTGGAAACCATGTGGTGCTAGCAAATGCGGTACTTTTGGCTGGTCATGTGACAGTAGGTGATCATGTGGTTTTAGGTGGTGCATCGGCTTTCCACCAATTTTCACGTATTGGTGAGCGAGCGATGGTCGGCGGCTTAAGTCGTATTACTCAAGATATTCCTCCCTACACGATGGCTGTCGAACGTAGTGAAGCTGTAGGACTAAATCTTTTAGGACTTAAACGCAGTGGATATAGCCGTGATGCTATTAGTGAAATTAAATTAGCGTTTCGTTTAGTTTACGCTAAGCCTGGCAATCAAAAGCAGGCAGCAAGTGATGCACAAGCAAGTGGCCAATTTAAAACGAAAGAAGCGCTTACTTTTCTAGAATTCTTTAATTCAGGTAAACGTGGTTTTGTACAGTTGCGTAACGCATTATCTGATCACGAGGAAAATGCATGAGTAGTAGGCTTGCTTTGACATGTGGAGATCCTGCAGGTGTTGGACCAGAAATTATTGCTGCGTGGCTTAATCAGAAGACAACCGACTTAAGTCAGATTTCAGTTATAGGGCCAGCAACTTGGCTTCAGTCATTGCCGGCTTCTGTAGATAAAATTCCCGTTGGTCTCCCAGAATATTATGCGACTCCAGGTAAACCTGATCCTGAAGGTGCACTTCTTGCTTGGGCTGCTATGTCAAAAGCGGCAGAAGGATGTAAAAATCACACATTCGGTGGTGTTGTTACTGGACCTATTTCCAAAGAAAAACTTTCGGCTATTGGTTGGAAGTTTCCTGGGCAGACTGAATTTTTCGCTGATGCATGGGGAGGTGGTGATCCTACCATGGCTTTTAGTGGAGGATTAATGAATGTAGTTCTTTTAAGTTGGCACATTCCACTTAAAGCCGTGCCAAATGAACTTACGGAAGAAAATTTCACAAGAGCAGTTCAAGCTGCTCACTATTTAGTCACGGCTCTTAAAACGCATCACGTAGAGCCGCGTATTGGTGTCTGTGGACTAAATCCTCACGCTGGAGAAGCGGGGCTTATGGGAAACGAAGAAATGCAAATCATTAATCCTATTTTAGATAAGCTTCGTAAAAAGTATCCTCTACTTTCTAAGACTGAACCGGCTGATACCCTTTTTGCCAGACACTTACGCGGTGAGTTTGATGTTATTGTAGCTCTTTTTCACGACCAAGGACTTGCTCCTCTTAAGACCGTTGATTTTGATCAGGCTGTAAATGTTACTCTAGGTCTTCCATTTGTTAGAACGAGTCCTGATCATGGTACTGCTTACGCAATTGCAGGTAAGGGTATAGCTAGTGCTAAAAGTTTTGGAAACGCTGTAACTATAGCACGCTCTCTGTTGCGTTTTAAAGAAGCCTCCGTTTAATTGCCTGATCTTATATGAGCTTAGAACAATCCACATTAACGGCTAATCCGCCCGTGCAGGTGCGTGAAGGCACGGAAATGCTTGTTCGCTTATCAGAAGCTGCGGGTAAGAAAACAACAGCTCTTATTGCCCGTGAAGGCCAGGGTACCTATTTGCGCGTAGCTATCAGTGGTGGTGGTTGTAATGGGCTAAGTTATAAGCTTAAGTTCACTGCTGAACCTAAAAAAGGGGATATTTTAGTAAAAAGTGCCGGGGTTA